>Ga0207415_1000060_pt1 | contig 128648 bp, 108 predicted proteins | sample Passage237A_FD_187369 | JGI IMG/M metagenome (GOLD analysis project Ga0207415, IMG submission 187369) | Cellulose adapted compost microbial communities from Newby Island Compost Facility, Milpitas, CA, USA - Passage2 37A (SPAdes) (version 3) ... | reverse complement strand
CGGCGTACGCTGGATGATCAACTACACAAACCCCAACAAATAAAACACGATTACTGGATTAACGGATCGACAGGATTGAGCTTTCATCCATCGTTGTCTGGGGCCGAGCTCCTGGTCCACGCGCAAATCCCTTCCCCCGCACGGATTTCCATACTGCACACGATCGGCTTAGCCGGACTTCTTGTGTGCAGAATTGTGGAAATAGACGGGGACCGTTTGCGGTTTAGGGCGGCTTGAACCAGGATGCGTGGGATGGCAGGATGATCAGGATTCTGAACTTTCGCTCCAGATTGTTTCGACGTCCCAGTTCTGGGGAAATCCCATTGCACTTATATCTACCAATGGATATCTATTCCGTAGTTCAAAGAATCGAGATTTAAAACTATGGTTCGGATTGACAATATTGAGCCAATAGATAATCATACTGAGCAGGAAATATGTCCGGTTATTAGGGATAGGTTCGCCAGTAGATGGGTGAGAATTTATTGCCTGACTGAGAAATGGATATTTGGGTTTGATAGGTATTGCGGGAGTAATTCGCATCACTCTACTCCAGAGTCGCGAATGATGGGCACAAACATTTCGGATATACACAATACTGTGCAGCTAGGATTCGAAGGTTTTATCATCCAATCCAAAGTAATGTGCAATACGTCTTCTTGCCCGGCGATCGGTTAGATTTTTATACAGTTTGGACAAAACGCCAAAGGAAGTCAATTCCAACATCATCCAACTGGGCGGTAATGGGTCACTGTAGTTTCTTTTGAATTCTGAAATAAACTTTTCGTCACTTCGATTATATTCATTCTGAATTTTAGTGATGGTATTCTGATATTCATCGAAACGTCTGAATAAGGATGATTTCGTGTACCAAAATGCACCATGCCGATGGGAAAGTTCATATATCATTTTAGCACGAATAGCCACTTCATTCTTTTCCAGCTCGCCCAAAACCAACTTACGCAGCTCCCTATCAAAGCAATAAAATTTAAAAGCATCGTCTAAGGTTGAACCTGACTTGAAGGTATGATTCAACTTTGGCGTATCCAACATGATGCCAATATCCGCTTAGGCGATAGTAACTTATGTTTTCTCAAAGATGTTTTGCGTCATTCTCGATCGTCAAGCCTCTGTCTTTTAATTGTTGAAGCTGTTCGGCATAGCTGAGCGCCAGCTTAGTATACGGAACTCTGGGCATAGTAAAATGGGGTTAAAATAGGAAGTCCACCCTAAGCGCCCTGATCTCACGGGAAGGGGGGTGGACATGTTGGTGCAAAGGTAATACCCGTTTTTTGTTTGGTAAACACCGGCATGACACATTTAACGAAATTGTTCTTAATCCGTACCAATAGAATGACCGAAAAAATTGAAACTCAATTCAAGACCTTATAAGTAACGCGAAAAAAAATTCACCAATGTGCAGCCACCATCCCTCCCCCAGCTCAATTACCACATTGACAAATGAAATTGCCGGCGGCCGAATCAAGGATTTTCCGAATCTAAACCGTTTGCCGATCAGAGGCTTCCAGCGGGTAGAACGAAAATGATCGCCTGCACAAACAAAAGCGGTAAGTTTAGCGATTCGTGTGCAATTCCCAACGCTACAGCGAGGAGATGAAAATAAATGATCAGAATTATTTGTGCAGTCACCATAAACCCCAAATATCAATTGTACATCAAAAGAATTGCCCTTTCGAAATCATGTTTACCCTTTAATAGAATTCTGTAAATTTCACTCCAATCCCAAAATCCTGCTCAAACTGTTCTATCCGATTTTGATAAAACTGTACCCGCACTCTTTTTACAATTATGTCCAAATTCATGCTACGAATTCAAAATTGATTAGCGAATTTTTTCTGTCAAAAAATCAAGCACCATGAATTGGGATCAGAAACCGATTTATATTATTGGATACGGGGCCATTGGTAAGACCGTGGCGGTATTCCTGAAACGAGCAGGGAAGCAGGTAACCCTAATCCGAGGTTCCGTTAACGATGGCAGTAAAAAAACAGAAACCCTCTATGTTGAAATGACGGATGGCAGCAAGGTTCAGGCAGCGCTCGACATTGCTACCCTGTCGGCCTTTACCGAAATGGACGGAATACTTGTTCTGGCCAATAAGTCGTTTGGTAACGATCAACTTGCCAAAGCGTTGAAGGACAAGTCGGGCGGTTCTCCCCTTGTTCTGCTGCAAAACGGACTGGGCGTTGAGCAGTCCTTTATCCATCAGCAGTTCCCGGAAGTCTATCGTTGTGTCTTGTTTAATACCAGCCAGGTTATCGACCGTACCACCGTTCGTTTCAAGCCCGTGGCCATCAGTCCCGTTGGTATCGAACGCGGAAATCCCGCAAACCTCAGCGCCATCGTGGCTGCCTTAAACACCGCAGAATTCCGATTCCGGGCCGAGACAAGTATCCAGCCCATCATCTGGAAAAAAGCCATTGCCAACTGCGTGTTTAATTCCGTTTGTCCGCTGCTGGAAACCGACAACGGCATTTTCCACCGCAATCCAGCCGCCCTCCAGATTGCCCGTCGGGTTATTGCCGAATGCGTAGCCATTGCCGCGGAAACAGGCGTTCAGCTCACCGTTAAGGAAGTGGAGGAAGCCCTCCTACAGATCAGTCGGCTTGCCGATGGGCAGGAAATATCTACCTTACAGGATATCCGCAATAAGAGAAGAACGGAAATCGACACGCTCAATCCGGAAATTGCGCGAATAGCAGCGCGTTTGAACAAGGCGGATTGGGTAACCGAGACCCGTTTGTTGGGAGAGCTCACCAAAATCAAAGCAGAAATAAACCTTCAACCATAGCTAATGAAAACGATGATCGTAACCGGTGCCAGCCGGGGCATAGGAGCTGCCACCTCCCTACTCGCCGCCAAACAGGGATATGCCGTGGTGGTGAACTACAACAAAAACCGCGGAGCGGCGGAGAAAGTGGTGGCTGATATAAAATCCCTGGGCGGCGAAGCGGTAGCCATCCAGGCGGATATTTCCCGTGAAGAAGATGTACTCCGGCTCTTCTCTGAAACGGACCGGATATTCGGGAATCTCCGTTCTCTGATCAACAATGCCGGAATCCTGGAAAAACAGATGCGTCTGGAAGATATGGACGTAGCCCGACTGAACCGCATCTTTTCCGCCAATGTCACCGGAGCCGTTCTCTGTAGCCGCGAAGCCATCAAACGCCTATCCAGCAAACACGGTGGCCCGGGCGGCACGATTGTCAACGTTTCCTCCATTGCAGCGCGCACCGGAGCTCCGAACGAGTACATCGACTACGCCATGTCGAAAGGCGCCATCGACAGCCTTACCATCGGACTATCCAAAGAACTCGCCGATGAAGGAATCCGCGTGAACGCCGTCCGACCCGCGTTCATCTATACCGATATCCATGCCGATGGTGGCGAACCCGGCCGCGTCGACCGGATCAAAGCCAGCATCCCCCTGAAAAGAGGCGGCACTGCCGAGGAGGTGGCCGAAGCAATCCTATGGCTGGCAGGAGAACACTCCTCATATTCAACCGGTATCTTTATTGATGTGACAGGCGGCAGGTAGATTCATGTTGGTATACCAATCACCGACCTCCCGGTAATATTGTCTTTTTCTCCCTTTCCGACACGGCATGTACAGCCGATCAATAGAAAACCCATAACTTGGCTGTACAAATCGAACTGAGGATGGAAAAAAACGAACAGCACCCCAAAAGCCGGCTCGAACGCTTCCGACAAAAGGTATACATCATTATATATGGCGTGAATACACCTGCCGGTAAGGCATTTGATATTGCCCTGCTGGTCGCCATTATGCTCAGCGTGTTCACCATTATGCTGGAAACGGTATCGGGGATAGACCTGATTTTCCACAGGGAACTCCGGATGCTGGAATGGACATTCATGGTGTTGTTTGGCTTGGAGTATGCCATGCGCATTTTCGTTAGTAAAAACCCCTGGAGATATATTTTTAGCTTTTATGGCATCATCGACCTACTGTCCATCCTGCCCATGTTCTTTTCCATCTTCCTGTCCGGCAGCCATATCTTCACCAGTTTGCGAATCCTACGGCTGTTACGGGTGTTCAGGGTGTTAAAACTGATGGACTTCATGCAGGAATCGTCCCGGCTAAAAGTCGCGCTCCTGGCCAGCCGCGCAAAAGTGTTGGTATTTCTGTATACGGTAATGGTATTGTCGGTGCTTATCGGAACACTGATGTACTATATTGAAGGCCCGGAAAACGGATTCACCAGCATACCCCGCAGCGTATTCTATACTATTGTCACCCTTACCACCGTAGGTTACGGCGACATGGTGCCTGCTACCCCACTGGGCCAATTCCTATCCATGGTATTGATGATTGTCGGTTATGGCATAATTGCCGTCCCGACCGGAATTGTCGGTGTTGAAATAGCCCGGCAGTTGAACGGACCACCCCAAAACGAAAAGGAAGGCCCCCAACCCCCGCAACATACCCGATTAAATGGAATTGTATGCGCCCATTGCAATTGGGAGGGACACCGCGATGATGCGGAATATTGTTTTCACTGCGGACATTCGTTAAACGCTTAATCTGACCTTTGAAATATGAGTAACAAAATCATTGAATTCATCAATCTTCATTACGGCGAAGAAGACAAACAAAAGGTGCTTGAAAATGTTTTCAGCAATACCTCCTTCCGCGGTTCCACTCTCTGGATTTTGGCCTGCGCCATCATCATTGCCTCCGTTGGGCTGAACGTGAACTCCACGGCGGTCATCATCGGTGCTATGTTGATTTCACCACTGATGGGACCGATTGTAGGTGCCGGTTTTGCCTTGGCCACCTATGATTTTGCGCTGCTCAAAAAATCCGGGAAAAACCTGTTTATTGCTACGGTGGTGAGCCTGGTGGTTTCCGGTCTTTATTTTTACCTGAGTCCGTTTAAGGATGTACAGTCTGAGATCCTGGCCCGCACTTCCCCCAATATTTACGATGTCATCATCGCCTTTTTCGGAGGATTGGTGGGGGTTATCGCCATTACCCGGGTGGAGAAGGGCAATCCCATCCCCGGGGTAGCCATTGCGACCGCCCTGATGCCGCCCCTGTGTACTGCAGGTTATGGATTGGCCACCTTCAATCTCGCCTATTTTGCCGGCGCCTTTTACCTCTATACCATCAATTGTTTTTTCATTTGCATCGCGACCTTTCTCATCGTAAAATACCTGAGATATCCTGCGGCGAGCTTTAAAGGGAAAATCTATACAAAGCAAATCCGACTGGGCATTACTTCACTGATCTTTATCATGATTGTTCCGAGTTGTTATCTCGCCTATCGCCTATGGAATGAAAAAGCGTATACAAAGACCGTGGAAAATTTCATCAACCGGGAATTTGTGAACAACGGGTATATGGTTATCTATAAAAAGATCAGTTACAATGAAAATCCGCGAAAGGTAGAGCTGGCCCTGCTTAACAAGAAATTCAACGACCAGGAGATCAAAAACTACAACCGCATTCTTAACGACATGTGTTCGGGAAACACCCTGCTCACCATCCGTCAAAACGACGAAGACCTGAAATCCGAAATCCTGAAAGAGATCAACCGCCAGGAAAACACCATTTCTGAAAAGGACATCGCGATCAACAAATTAAGCAATGAACTAAGCAAATACAAGCTAAACGATCCATCGCTTATCCGGGAGTTAAACATACTGTTCCCCGACATCAAGGGTGTTTCTCTGGGAAAGATCGAGCAATACCTGGGAGCAGACAGTTCCCGTATGCAATGTATCATGCTTTACACAACCACCCAAAATATCGATGAACCCAAGCTGAAATCCTGGCTTTCGGAAAGGTTGAAAATGGGGAATATCGTGTTGATCAGGCAGTGAGAGGTTGTGAACAGCCGACTGCAATCGGAAGGTTTGGGGGATCTGATCCCGCCAGGAGGAAAACCCAGGAACAAATTGCATTTGGCGGCGTTTACCAATTTGCAAATAAAGATAATGGCATAAGGCGAATATGACTGGGAAAGAAATATTTGAACAATACCAATCCGCACCGAAGGGAACACCGGAAAAAAACACTTTAATACGCTTTGTTTTGCGTACCGATGTATCGCCGAAGAGCAGCTCTTTATGGCGTTAGAAGCGGCCGAAGCTGCCGGCAAAAGAATATTTTGGTAACCTGCAGATGTTCCCGATGGCGCACTGTTTGATGACGCCGACGTCGAAATTGTTTAGAAACTCAATCACCAGATAGCTTCAGGAGGGCTGACTCTTGAAGTACGTAGTCAAATTCGTAATTTCCGTTAACAACAAAATCAGGAAGAGGATCTCCGGATTTCAGCGACCCTTGTATACGAAAGTCAAATGCCTGGGTAAAATTTCCTTTAAACGCTTCAGAGGTATCACCGGTCCGAACTTCAACATATTAAAGAGGAGGTAAAAAAGATGGGGGTGCTAAAAACGACGGACTTGTCAGATCAGCTAATTTTCGCCAGACGCACATATCCCCGCGCCTACGAATCCTGGTCGGAGCAAGAAAAACAATTGTTACGCCAGACACTCCAAAAAACCAATGACCTTGAACTATTATCACAATGCTTTTTAAGAGGGATTAGATCTATTGAATCGTTCGGAGAAAAAATCCTTCGGGAAGATGGTTATGCTAATTCGTAGCCAGCAATGCATGTTCTGAATTTGCATTTGGGTTAACTAGTTCTTCGACAACCATGCTTCTTAGGGCCTTAGCCTGCTCCTGTTGTGATTTGCTTTCAAAATTTGGATTAACTTAGTTCTTCGACAACGTTCACCTGTGAGAGATCATTGCTCCTAAGGTTGTGATTTGCTTTCAAAATTTGGATTAACTTAGTTCTTCGACAACGGGAGGACATGCATCTCATGTACTTTGCCGGTTGTGATTTGCTTTCAAAATTTGGATTAACTTAGTTCTTCGACAACTAATGTGTTTGCTTCGCGCCAATTGTCCATAGTTGTGATTTGCTTTCAAAATTTGGATTAACTTAGTTCTTCGACAACGTACGACGATGTCGGTAGAATCGAATACAGTTGTGATTTGCTTTCAAAATTTGGATTAACTTAGTTCTTCGACAACCTCAACGAAGTACTTAAAAAAGCCATCACAGTTGTGATTTGCTTTCAAAATTTGGATTAACTTAGTTCTTCGACAACCGCGTCTCGACGATAGAGAAGAATACACTAGTTGTGATTTGCTTTCAAAATTTGGATTAACTTAGTTCTTCGACAACCAATTTTATGAATTATTACCTTTCTTCTCGTTGTGATTTGCTTTCAAAATTTGGATTAACTTAGTTCTTCGACAACTGGGAGTATGTTACAAGAAAATATGGTGCAGTTGTGATTTGCTTTCAAAATTTGGATTAACTTAGTTCTTCGACAACTGAAATGCTCTTGTTAATAAAGTATACATGGTTGTGATTTGCTTTCAAAATTTGGATTAACTTAGTTCTTCGACAACCTTACTTCTTTTTCCATAGTATTCATAATGTTGTGATTTGCTTTCAAAATTTGGATTAACTTAGTTCTTCGACAACCATATCCGCGTCCTGCTCGATGGCGCCTGGTTGTGATTTGCTTTCAAAATTTGGATTAACTTAGTTCTTCGACAACTTTAGATCGGTGAATAGTATGACATTTACTGTTGTGATTTGCTTTCAAAATTTGGATTAACTTAGTTCTTCGACAACTCCTTTGAATCGTGGAACGCTTCTGAAAACGTTGTGATTTGCTTTCAAAATTTGGATTAACTTAGTTCTTCGACAACACAATAAATTTCAGCATTCTCACCAATTTGGTTGTGATTTGCTTTCAAAATTTGGATTAACTTAGTTCTTCGACAACCGAGTTCAGCAGAACCAATGCCAATATCAGGTTGTGATTTGCTTTCAAAATTTGGATTAACTTAGTTCTTCGACAACCTCCACGCGGTAATCAATTCTGGAAACTTCGTTGTGATTTGCTTTCAAAATTTGGATTAACTTAGTTCTTCGACAACGTGAAAATATGTTATTCGCAGTACAGTATAGTTGTGATTTGCTTTCAAAATTTGGATTAACTTAGTTCTTCGACAACAAACCGGGGCCGGGAAAACACGGCGAAACCGTTGTGATTTGCTTTCAAAATTTGGATTAACTTAGTTCTTCGACAACCCTTCCTATTGAGTACTTGGAGGTAGTTGGGTTGTGATTTGCTTTCAAAATTTGGATTAACTTAGTTCTTCGACAACGGTAACTTAATTACCCTCCGTTGAAGGTGCGTTGTGATTTGCTTTCAAAATTTGGATTAACTTAGTTCTTCGACAACTCCGGAAGCATCCGGTCCGATCAGCGTCCCGTTGTGATTTGCTTTCAAAATTTGGATTAACTTAGTTCTTCGACAACTTCGGTTTTTCAGTTCTCGGCGTTCCTCCCTGTTGTGATTTGCTTTCAAAATTTGGATTAACTTAGTTCTTCGACAACCCATGGAATGATACAGAACCGGGAATAAAGTTGTGATTTGCTTTCAAAATTTGGATTAACTTAGTTCTTCGACAACTTCACAGTCTCTTCTGTCTGTACCTTATGTGTTGTGATTTGCTTTCAAAATTTGGATTAACTTAGTTCTTCGACAACGAAGAAGGTGAAGAACTCATTGAGAAGTGGTTGTGATTTGCTTTCAAAATTTGGATTAACTTAGTTCTTCGACAACTGCAAGCTATTCCAGCAGGAGATCAACTATGTTGTGATTTGCTTTCAAAATTTGGATTAACTTAGTTCTTCGACAACAACATGCCACAGTAATAGGTATCGTGTCGCTGTTGTGATTTGCTTTCAAAATTTGGATTAACTTAGTTCTTCGACAACAGTATCGCGCTAACAAAAAGAACCGGGGAGTTGTGATTTGCTTTCAAAATTTGGATTAACTTAGTTCTTCGACAACGTTGTTCACGAAGAAGAATTAAGTTATTAAGTTGTGATTTGCTTTCAAAATTTGGATTAACTTAGTTCTTCGACAACTTTATTCTCAGCCGATGTTTTACCCTCAATGTTGTGATTTGCTTTCAAAATTTGGATTAACTTAGTTCTTCGACAACGCTCTGTTCAAACTGATTCGCATACCCGCGGTTGTGATTTGCTTTCAAAATTTGGATTAACTTAGTTCTTCGACAACATCGATTATCCACGCCATTCACATCTTCATGTTGTGATTTGCTTTCAAAATTTGGATTAACTTAGTTCTTCGACAACCCGAAGGAGAGTTTCTATTTCCAGCTTAACCGTTGTGATTTGCTTTCAAAATTTGGATTAACTTAGTTCTTCGACAACCTTCGACAAATTTTGACTGACTTAGGCCATGTTGTGATTTGCTTTCAAAATTTGGATTAACTTAGTTCTTCGACAACTCATCGGTAGAAAAGATGATGCTTCCGGCGTTGTGATTTGCTTTCAAAATTTGGATTAACTTAGTTCTTCGACAACAAGTTTTTCCGCCACCCGATACGGCAGAAGTTGTGATTTGCTTTCAAAATTTGGATTAACTTAGTTCTTCGACAACTCATCAGTTGTCACTTCTTCCAGACCACCGTTGTGATTTGCTTTCAAAATTTGGATTAACTTAGTTCTTCGACAACTTGACCAATACAAGGATAGAGATTGCAATCGTTGTGATTTGCTTTCAAAATTTGGATTAACTTAGTTCTTCGACAACGCGCAGAGGTTCTATATCGGTGGGCTTCTGTTGTGATTTGCTTTCAAAATTTGGATTAACTTAGTTCTTCGACAACCTTGGCGATCTCCACTACGGCGTTATTGCGTTGTGATTTGCTTTCAAAATTTGGATTAACTTAGTTCTTCGACAACCGCATACGCCGGCGAAGATCAGGTGATCACGTTGTGATTTGCTTTCAAAATTTGGATTAACTTAGTTCTTCGACAACGACATGCAGTTTCCGAGATATATCAGATGTGTTGTGATTTGCTTTCAAAATTTGGATTAACTTAGTTCTTCGACAACCTCGCTGGCGGAGAAGATGCTTGAGCATAAGTTGTGATTTGCTTTCAAAATTTGGATTAACTTAGTTCTTCGACAACCGCCCAGTTGAATACCCAATAGTGCGAGAGTTGTGATTTGCTTTCAAAATTTGGATTAACTTAGTTCTTCGACAACGATCATTCCTAACCTCTAATGTCCAATAGGTTGTGATTTGCTTTCAAAATTTGGATTAACTTAGTTCTTCGACAACTGTAAACCCGAAGTTGAACCTATAATTATGTTGTGATTTGCTTTCAAAATTTGGATTAACTTAGTTCTTCGACAACGATCCGACGAAATTCAATTACATCTTTGCGGTTGTGATTTGCTTTCAAAATTTGGATTAACTTAGTTCTTCGACAACGTTAGCATGTTCTTACCTACGGCTGCGAAGTTGTGATTTGCTTTCAAAATTTGGATTAACTTAGTTCTTCGACAACTCGAAGCTTTTTTTCTTGACCAAGAAGCCGGTTGTGATTTGCTTTCAAAATTTGGATTAACTTAGTTCTTCGACAACGTATTCCCGTTTTAATTTCCAGTGATTATGTTGTGATTTGCTTTCAAAATTTGGATTAACTTAGTTCTTCGACAACGCCATGGCTTTGGGTATTCTCCCCCTTATGGTTGTGATTTGCTTTCAAAATTTGGATTAACTTAGTTCTTCGACAACTGAATCCTTACATTGAATTTAAAATCAATGCATTAGGCCGAAATTCAGGATTGAAAAAATGGGCGAAAACCCCATTTTTTCAATCCTATTTCCTCAAAACAGCTCAAGCTGTTGAATTGTCCCCGGACCAGGAATGGGGGCTGCACCACAGAATATTTCAATCATCCCAAACTGCTTATCTGTAATACACATAATCCCCACATGCCCACGTGGTGGAAGGATCTTTTTCACCCGTTTTATATGAACATCAGCATTTTCCCTACTACTACAATGGCGGACGTAAATACTAAACTGAAACATTTGAAAGCCGTCTGCCATGATATCTTTTCGGAACTTTGCATAAATTTTCCGATCGATCTTGCTTTCTGTTGGGAGATCAAAAAAAACTAGAACCCACATAACCCGATATGCATTAAGGCGTTCATACATAGGATCATTCCATTTCCGGATAAAGGATTTTTTTTGCGCTCCCCTCAAAGCATCTGGACAATGACGCTGTAGTCCGTTGAACCGCAGCAAACATCGGACTTTTTTGTCCATTGATCTTTACGTCAATCTGCGGTATTTTCAGAAGTTCAACCTTCATCGACGGCCTCATATCCAAAAATTTACCGTTCTGACGGATTATTCCACAGACAACCTGATCGACGTATGGTCGGTATGGCTCCATGATATCGTCCGCCAGACAATAAGAATTATACTGATTACGATGATGTATCCCAAGAGTTGGAAGCAAACCGGAGCCAACCAGACTCCGAGCAACCATTGCCCTTAATATGGCGTATCCATAATTTAGAAGATTATTGGGAGGAGCACCAAACCGATCTCGTTGAAACTGTAAATATTCGGGGAATATATGTTTCCAATAGTAGGCTGCGGCCTGAGCCTCATGATTCTCAGAATCTCCACTCTTCACTTCCTTAGCAAGTTTAAACAACAACTTCGCATCAGCCGTTTGTTTTGTTAACCCAACCGCCTGATTGTATATTTTCTGAATTACCGTTTGCTGCCATAACTGCTTTTTCAACGGCACAGAGGCTTCGATTTGAGCTTTAAACCTTTGACTTTGTAGGTTGTTGCCGTCTAAATTCAGCATTAACCCCACCGGATGATGAGTTTCGTTACAGGCAACCAAAGCTGTGTTATTCGCAAGAAGTTTGGAAATCAACACCTGGGTCAAGGTAATCTGCTGATGGTCCAAAACAACCAAGCCAATATCCTCAATTGGAATTTGCATCAATTCACCTGTTTCACGGTTTTCAATTACCAATTGTTCATTGACAGTTCTTAAATACGCCGGATTTCCAAAGTAAAGAGTTCGTTTTATCATGTTCACTGAATTTAGATCAGATAACCATTCGGCAACGCTCACCCACCTTCACTAAACTACTCAGGAAAAAACAGGAAACATCTCCTTTATCTTACAAGGGACGGGATCGGCAAACAAATCTACATCATTGATATCCAACACATTTATACAGGGAAGTTAAGAGTTTTCAAGCCCGAAGAAGACCGTCCGTCGATAGAAAACTAAATCCCATCAAAAAAAAATAAAAAGGCCGATAATATAAATATTAACGACCTTTTATAGAAGAAATTGTTTTTAAATACGCCAATTCAACTGTCACTTCCACAATAACATTCCATCCATCTCAACGTCGAAATCGACCCCTTCCAGCAGAAAATCATATTTGTTGTAACTGAATCTTAATGTCGGCTTAGGAATCTCGAAGTCGATTTCTGAATCCGAATATTCTTCTGAAATATCCTTCCTGGCTTCAAGATGATATCGAAAATTCAACCGTCCATCCTTTTCAAAATTTGTAAAAACATACAATCTCTTGAGTAACTCCACAACATCCAGACTTTTTAAATTCTCGTGTTCATCTTTCCTGAACAAAACTTTTAAACCAGAACGAAGGACATACTTCAGCCCCATCTCAATTTGTTTCTTTCCCTTGCTTACTATTTTTCTAGCTTCGAAAAGATCATTAACACTCGAAACAGGAATCTGATTCTTCGTCTTAGCGATATCAAACAGATTTTTTAATTCGAAGGTCCGCTTCCCTTCTCCTTCATAAATCGCGAAATAACTATTTGTTGCATTGGCCGCCAGATAATATTGCTTATGTTTTTTTCTCGATAAATTAGTTTGCAATTTTATCTTCAATGGCTCTTTGATATTCGCCCAAACGCGGACATGCCTAATTGGGCTACCATGAGGTTTCTTTTCCTTATCCAAAAGATATATGCCGTGCGCCATCGCCTCGCGCAAGCTTCCGTGTTTCGAAACCTGATCCTCAATATCCCTTACGAGTTTTGGGTCAACAACCCGTTTCTTTATATCGTCAAGCGACTTAAATCCAGGCGAAACATCATCCTTTTTAAACACGAAGGGTTCCCGAATCACATGCGTCACCTCCTCTTCGTGCAAAATCTTTCCATTCTCATCTTTTAATAGCTTTCCGGTTTCGTCACGTAATGCACGCTTAATTGCGCCATAAAATTTCTCCTGATGAAGCTGTCCGCGAATGCAATCGCCGGTAGCCCACATAATTCTATTTGTACCCGGAATCATCTGCTCCTTTCCTCTTTTCCTAACTTTTTTTCGGCCCGGTGTAAGCGTTTGATCCTTTACACTGTTGTTTATTAATACAGCATCCTCGATCGCAACAATATGCTGACGCGAAAATGACTTATATGGAGCCAAAAAAAATGGTAGATTGTTTTCCCTGGCCTCATAATATTGAGCCAATATATTGTCTCTTTGTGCTGCAACAGGAATCAACGTCAATACCGCAGCGTCTTTTGCGTGATGCGAATGCTTGCTGCGATCCTTCTTTTCGTCTACATTTTCTAAATTATAAATTTTCCGGAAGGCAGAAACAATTCTTCCCTTTTGCACATCCACCCTATTAAAATAAGTTTTCAAATAATGTAGAGCATATTTCGATATCAACTGCGTATCGACCAACTGACTGTTCTTAAACCCTGCGGTTACTTCAGTCATCAAAAACCGATCGAGTTTGTTCTGCCAGTAATCCAATTCCATTTTCCACAGATGTTTTTGCCTTATTGCTTTATCCTTGGTATCCTTATCCAAGGCCTTTTTAGAATTGTTCTGCCAAAATTCTATCTGTTGTTTTATCCGTTCTACCCTATCCTTCCAGGCATCAAGTCGCGGAAGTATAGCTTTAAACTTCCCATAATCCTTATCATAATTTACCAACTGCGTAGGAAACTGCTTACGTTTCACCTGACGGTTATAGTCTGCATAACACACGGTTTGATTGGCCATCGAGTCGTCAAATGATATACTCCTCGGAATAGTATGCTCTATATCGATAATATTCGGCCGAAAAAGTTCGGAAAGAGGAATTACCTTTCCGGTGTACATACATAAACAACCTTGTTCCTTCCAGAGCCGATACCGATCCAGTAGATTTTTCCCCATCCCGGTCCAAAACACAGCGTCGGCGCGCTTTTTTTCCTTCTTCTTCTTCGAAGGTTTTTCATCTTCCTGCTCCACTTCCTGCTCCACGGGAGGAAGTGTTTCTTCATCCACCTGCTCTGAAAAAAGTCTCAGTTTGTCTATATCAGCCGGACTGTCTGGATTCGCCTGTATCCCTTCCTCCTCTTTCAGCAGGCGCGCAATTGCCTCGGCAAATTCTTTATTTTCATTCTCCCTTTGCCTCTGCCATGCCTCAATTGCCCATCTTTTATTTGCATCATTCAGTTCCCGGGCGACTTCAACAACCACTCGAGTATCGCTATCAATTGTGCCTTTCTCAACTAAGTGATTGATCAGCTTTCTGAGTTGATGAAGCGTGCGCATCGCCATCGGGTTTTTATAGGATCCGGTCTTCGGACTTCCTAATTTAAGAACGCCGTCTTTATCGGGCTTAGCCGGAGGGTAAATTTCTATTTCTGACGGGTGATAAATTAAATCCCGAACTTTTTCGTTGAGCCCAAAATTGTCCCTCAGGAAATCTGCAAGAGTATCAATCAATTTCGGCATTCTGTAATATCCTGAGTCCGTTTTGTAGTATATGCACCCATTCGTGTGTACTTCAAAATGACGTTCTCCATTTATATCTACCCTTCTTAAACCACTGTTGATAAAATATGCTTGGTAGCAATCCTTAACAGACTCAAATATGCGATCACGTTCAGTCGATGACAAATGCTCCCACTTCTCTTTACCGAACGTGTCGCTGATGGTATTCGCTATATCCCTAATATCGCTGTTATCCAAACGATAGGTATTGTCCTTATACCCAAATTTTTCGATTGCAGTTAAATTCTTGTGCTTTGAAATCAGATTGTTCACTACTGCGAGAATACTTTTCTGTGTTCTATTCTCACTGATAATAAACCCAATCTTTTCGAGAAAATATTCTTCCTTTTCTGCCCATTTATCTTCGCCGATTATTTCCGGAAGATTTGCCAACAATACAGCTTCGGTATAAATCAGCCCCTTTTCCAAAAAGCGATTGATCTTTCTGATTGCCTTTAAGCTCAACATACTGTACCCCTCCGGGATAGCATTCCAGGCATTGACAAACCTTCGCGTTTTTTCCTGGTCCAACCTCAACTTTTCTTCGCCAAACTCAGAGACAAACTCCTGGTCTTCAAAACTAAACAAGACGTGCCAGATATCTTCAATATCATAATAGTCCTTCTCTGTATTCGGAGCTTTTGGTTTTTGAATCTTAACATTCAGAAAGTCTTCCCCAAAAATCCCCTTCAAATGAACAGATACAGGACATCCCGCAATAGTCGTTGTCGATTTATAATTCAACTTCCAATTAAACCCCCGTGCTTTAACGACTTCTTCAATCTCTGCAAATGAGAAATAGGGTCTTGACTTTCTTAAAAACTTTTCCTTAAGCAGAAACTGCTTGAGATCCAAAGGTAACCGCTTCCAGTCCTTACCTTCATCATTTATAACCTTGTACTTGATATTATTTAAAAAAGCCCATGCCCGAAAAGTTTCGAATGCAGGATGACTTATTGGAGCTCTATATTTATGTGGTTCAAGAGTACATCTACCTACCAACCCCTTCTGGGATCGAAGTGGCCGCTTATAAAAAATACTGCCATCGTTCTTATTTTTTCCAGATTCAACTAATTTAACATATAAGGGATGCGCAGAGCCAAGTTCTTGAACAGAGAAAATAAATTTTATCTCGTCTTTATAATTTTCTCTAATCGCATGTTGAGCAATCTTTTCTCGGATTCTTTCATTTTTCCGTTCGAGTAACGCGAACAGCTGTCCTATTGTTTTAGCTTCAGGATTTTCTTCAAGAAGTTTAATAATTTCCTGATTCTTCTTTTTCTCTGATTTTTTTAAATCAACTACCTCTTCGGCATCTTCAGATGGCATGTTTTCGCCGGCAACCTTCCGACTGCTTTTGAATCCTCTTCGTTGAGCAATGTGGTATAAAGCTCTACCAAGTTTGAAGCGATTCTGCTCGACATCCAAATCAATCTTTCGATCTGCAAGTTCACTCCTTAGTTGATATGGACTTGTGTAATCGGGTACACCATCTCCGTTGAAGTCTAGTTTAATCCACGCATCAAACAATTTGTTATGCAGTGGATACACTCGGCCTCCGTTCTTGTTTAATAGAGCTTCTTCCTTATTATAGTATCGCCATTTATTTAGTTCAGCTATGCTAAGGGGGCAATACCCCTCATTAATCAGATGTTCCAGGGTTTTCCATAGCCGATATTTCCTAGCCTGGTATAAACGTCGGGCAGAACGCTTTTTTGTTCTTTCGGCCGCATAGGAAAACTCACCTGTTTTTCCGACCCCAACCCCTTTATTAAAGGTCAAAACTCCAAAATGCGTAATTTGATTATCCGGCTCGTCAACCGTCCGAATAGCCCAACCTATCGAGTTGGTTCCCAAATCAAGACCAAGCACCTTGTTCATATAAACTGATTTTTGTTGTGATAGACAATAAACCTCGTTCGTTACGGGTAATAAAAAATTATGATCAAACCTGGACACATACACTCTATTCTGAATCATTCTTCTTATTTAGACTTTTGACTTCAGAATCACAACCTTTTGGTTTTCATAATTATATAAAATTAATAAAAAAAAACATATTAATTTTCTTAATTATATCGGATCTATAAACTTTAAGAATTACCTTTGATCGACAGTTAAGCATCGCTGCCCAGACGTGGTAACGGATGTTGTTATTGGAGTCCACCTCCAATATCTGGTCGTCCGACTTGACTGTCTCTTTTTACTTGGCATTAGCACGCGTTTTTTTAGAGTGTATGTTGTGATTTGCGTACAATTCTTATTATGAAAAAATTGCTATCTTTATTCTGCAAATCACAATAAGGCTATAAGCCGAAGATTTTCTTAGCCCTGCCTCTGGTGGGGCTTTTTTATTCTCGATTCTCTCGCCTCTCACTCCTGGCGAATTAAGGTGGGAACAAGCACTAACAAGGTCTAATGGCAACAGCTTAAATCGTTAGGAGCTTGGCTAATATACAAAAATTCTCTTCCAAGCAAAAGGCCCATTCCTCACCTTTCTCCCTGGCTTTCTCGCTTTCGCGTTAACTTTGGCATCCAGACATGCGCGACATCCATCACATATTAAAAGAGTACTGGGGGTATTCCAGTTTCCGGCCCAAACAGGAGGAAATCATCCGGCATGTGCTGGCGGGTAAGGATGCCCTTGCCCTGCTCCCCACCGGCGGCGGGAAGTCGATCTGCTTCCAGGTGCCGGCAATGGCGATGGACGGACTCTGTATCGTGATCAGCCCCCTCATTGCGCTGATGAAGGACCAGGTCGAGAACCTGCGGAAGAAGGGAATTACGGCCTTCGCCATCGTCAGTGGAATGTCGTTTGCGGAAGTAAAAAAGACCCTGGAGCTGGCCGTGTCCAGCAACTGCCGTTTTCTTTACGTGTCGCCGGAGCGCCTTACCACACGTCTCTTCCGGCAATACCTCCCGGCCATGCCCATCTCCCTGATCGCGGTGGATGAGGCGCACTGTATCTCGCAGTGGGGTTACGATTTCCGTCCACCCTACCTCAAGATCGCCGAGATCCGGGAACAACTTCCGGGTGTACCTGTGCTGGCCCTCACCGCCTCGGCAACGCCGGAAGTGCAGAACGATATCTGCGAAAAGCTGAACTTCAAAAACGGGGCGGTATTCCAGACTTCCTTCGCGCGCCCCAACCTGTCTTACAGTGTCCGGGAGGTGGATGTCAAAATCACCGCCGTAACGGAAATCCTGAACAAGGTACCGGGCTGCGGAATCGTGTACTGCAGAAACCGGAAACGGACCAAAGACATCGCTACCCTGCTTTCGCAACAGGGAATCAGCGCCGACTTTTATCACGCGGGCCTCAGCGCCGAGGAAAGGAGCAATAAACAGGAGGCCTGGATCCGCAACAAAACGAGGGTGATGGTTTGTACCAACGCCTTCGGCATGGGGATCGATAAACCGGACGTGCGCATCGTCATCCACTACGATGTACCGGACGCTCTGGAACATTATTATCAGGAAGCGGGCCGCGCGGGCCGCGACACGCAGAAGGCCTACGCCGTACTGCTCTACCAGAAACAGGACCTGGACGATCTGGAACGGCAACCGGATATCCGCTACCCAACGCAGGAAGACATCCGGGAAACCTATCGCGCACTCGTGAATTACCTTCAGCTGCCGGTCGGCAATTACGAGGGGATCTACCATAATTTCGATTTCCAGGAATTTGTGGAACGCTTCGGACTGCAGGCACATCAGGCCATGCATTCCCTCAAGGCCATCGAACAGGACGGCTGGATGGCCATCAGCGAAAAAGCCTGGCAGCCGGCAAAGGCAGGGTTCGTCTGCAGCCGTGAATACCTCCGCGAAATCCAGAATACCAAACCCGAATGGTCGGAGCTGATTCTCGCCCTCCTGCGGGGCTACGAGGGGATCTTCGATCATATCGTTCCGATCCGCGAAAAAAAACTGGCTTTCGCCACGCGCATGGAGGAGGCGGAAGTGAAGCAGCTTCTGGAACGTCTGCACAAGGCCGGGGTGATCCGTTATGAACCGATGAAAGACACGCCGCAGATCTGTTTCCTCACAGCCCGGGTACCGGTGGAACAGTTCGCCATCCGAATGGACCGTCACCTGGAACGTAAGGAGGTCTACCGCCGGCGTATCGCGGGAATGATCCGGTATACACTGGCCGACACGGAGTGCCGGGCGGTGATTATCGGCAAAAACTTCGGCGATGCTACCATCACGGTATGTGGTATCTGCGATAACTGTATCCGCAAACGGAAAGCGAAAGCAAAACCGGATCCGAAAGCCCTCCGCTCCGTCGAATCGCGTATCCGTGAGCTCTTATCGATAAAACCGATGCATTTTAAAGAATTAATTCCTCTTATCGATAAGGAGTTTGGTGAAGATGTGGTGGCGGAAGCGCTGCAAAGAATGGAAAAGGAATCGTTGCTGTCGATTTCAGCCACCGGCATGACACGATTATTGGATTAAGGATGGACGGGTTTGTTTAGGTGGAAGATTTTTTGTTGAATGGAGGTGGTTGGAGGGAAAATAACTTTTTTCTATAGGCGAAGGCACGGAGCGGGAGCCCCGCGCCAGTGTGCGGGAGCTCCGCGCCAGTGTGCGGGACTCGGCGCCAGTGCTGAGCCAGTAACATTGACGGGGCACTGATACGAAACGGGAGCGCCGCCCCAGTGGGCTCTGCTCCGTTGCAAAAAAGCCACGAAGCTAAACTCCGTGGCCGAGAATAAAATCCTGTATTCTTATTTAAACCGTGCTGATCCTGTTTAAAACCAGCTGCTTTTCTTCCGGGTGGTTCTTCCGCCCAGTCCAAGCGCGCCCAACAAAGACCGTGTGATGATGCTGGCCGCCGTACGGCCTACCTGCTTCACCGTTGGATTGTCGAAAATGCTTTCTTCTTTTTTGGCCGTCTTTCTGGCGGGCTTCTTTTCCTCTTCCTGAGCCGTACGTTCGGCCGCTTCTTTGAGTTTTTCGGTCAGAATCTCATAAGCGCTATGGCTGTCGATCTCGCGGTTGTACTTCGCAGCGATCTTCGATTTGGAAACGACGGCATCGATTTCCTGATCCGACAACACATCCATACGGCTTCGCGGAGCCCGGAGCGTGGCATGGGCCAATGGTGTGGGGATACCCTTTTCGTTCAACACCGTTATCATGGCTTCGCCGATACCCATCTGGGTAAGCAGTTCGTCGGTTTTGTAGAACTTCGTTTCGGGATAGTTTTCGGCGGTCTGCTTGATCACCTTGCGATCCGCGGCCGTAAAGGCACGCAGGGCATGCTGCACTTTCAACCCCAATTGCGAAAGTACGGGTGCGGGAACGTCCATGGGGTTCTGTGTACAGAAGAATACGCCGATTCCCTTGGAGCGTATGAGTTTGATGATGGTTTCAATCTGTTGCATCAATGCACTGCTGGCTTCCTGGAAGATGAGGTGGGCCTCATCGATAAACATCACCAGCTTGGGTTTGTCGAGATCACCCTCTTCCGGACAGGTGGCGTAAAGCTCCGCCAGCAGCTGAAGCATAAAGGTGGAGAAGAGCTTGGGTCGATCCTGAAGATCGGTCACACGGAGTACGCTGATGATGCCGCGGCCATCGTCGCTGATGCGCATCAGATCTTCCACTTCAAAACTTCTTTCACCAAAAAAGAGATCTGCACCCTGTTGCTGGAGTTCGACCACCTTTCGGAGAATGGTGCCGGTGGAGGTGGTGGATATTTTTCCATATTGCTTCTCCAGTTCCGCCTTCCCTTCGTCGGAAACGTACTGGAGCACCTTGATGAAATCCTTGAGATCGAGCAGCGGCAGCTGATTATCGTCGCAGTATTTGAAGATCATGGCCACCAGACCGCCCTGGGTATCGTTCAATCCGAGAATCTTGCTGAGCAGCACGGGACCGAATTCGCTAACGGTAGCGCGTAAACGAACGCCCTTTTCGCCGCTGAGGGTCAGGAACTCAACGGGGAAGGCCTGGGGTGTAAAGGGGATACCGATTTTTTCGGCCCTTTCCTGGATTTTGGCGTTATCGTCGCCGGCCGCGGCAATGCCGCTGAGGTCGCCCTTGATATCCATCATGAGCACGGGAACGCTGGCATCGCTGAGGGCTTCGGCAATCAGTTGGAGGGTCTTGGTTTTTCCGGTTCCGGTAGCCCCGGCAATCAGACCGTGGCGGTTGAGGGTTTTCAGAGGCAGATGGATCATCGCTCCGGGCACCACTTCACCGTTCAGCATGGCGGTTCCCAGAGGTACCGACTCACCTTTAAACGTATAGCCCTGCTGTATCGCCTGGAGAAATTGTTCTGAGCTGGACATTTTTATTTTGAAGATAGGAATTTTGCTTCTTTAACAAAACATTATTCCGTTTCGACTATATCTGAAAAATCATTTAACTTTATTTGTACTACTTAAAATGCATAATTATGGAAGGAAATAAGGGCAAAATACTACTGGTGGAAGACGATACAAACCTGGGCATGGTTCTGAAAAATTACCTGGAGCTGAACGACTATGAAGTTGTGCTGGAAAGGGACGGAATCCTCGGGCTTGCCGCTTTCCGACGGGAGAAATTCGACCTCTGCCTGCTGGATGTAATGATGCCGAATATGGACGGTTTCACCCTCGCCGAAGAAATCCGCGACGTGGATCCGGACATTCCGCTGTTCTTCCTTTCCGCAAAAACCATGAAAGAAGATATCATCAACGGCTATAAACTGGGCGCCGACGATTATATCACGAAACCCTTCGACTCCGAAGTTCTCCTCCTCAAAATAAAAGCCATCCTCAAACGCAATGAGGAAGGGGCCAAAGAAAATGAAAACCAGGAATTCGATCTGGGCAGTTACCATTTTAATCCCAAACTGCGGGAACTGAGTCATAACGGTCAAACACACACGCTTTCTCCCAAGGAGAACGAACTGCTGAAAATGCTCGCAGAACACAAGAACGACCTGCTTCCGCGCGAACAGGCGCTCAAAAAAATCTGGGGCAGCGACACCTATTTCAACGGCAGGAGTATGGACGTGTACATCGCCAAACTGCGTAAATATTTGAAAGACGACAGCACCATCGAAATCGTAAACATTCACGGAAACGGTTTCCGTCTGGTGGTTCCATCCTGATCGTCGGCCTATAAATTGGAAAGGCGCAATGAGAATATTCCCGTTGCGCCTTTTTATTTACCGGTAGTCTGTTGATCAGAACAAAACGTTGCCCTGTGCGGCTCCCGGCATACGCCCCAAATGCTCGTAGGCTTTGGCCGTAGCTTCCCGTCCGCGGGGTGTTCGTTTGATGAATCCCTCCTGAATCAGGAAGGGTTCATACACTTCTTCAAGGGTTCCGGGTTCCTCGCCCACCGCCGTAGCGATGGTGGTGATACCCACAGGCCCTCCCTTGAACTTATCGATGATGGCCGAAAGAATCCGGTTGTCCATTTCGTCCAGACCGTGTTCATCCACGTTCAGCGCCTTCAGTGCGTGTTGGGCAATGCCCAGATCGATCACGCCGTTGCCGAGCACCTGGGCAAAATCGCGCACCCTGCGGAGCAGTCCGTTGGCAATCCGGGGTGTACCGCGGCTCCTGCGGGCAATCTCGCCGGCCGCATCGGAAGTGATTTTCGTTTGAAGAATACCGGCTGAACGGGTAATAATTTTTTGAAGGGTGTCGGCATTGTAATATTCCAGCCGCGACTTGATCCCGAAGCGGGAAAGCAACGGCGCGGTAAGAAGTCCGCTTCGGGTGGTAGCGCCAATCAAAGTGAACGGATGCAGGCTCAACTGCACACTCCGGGCACTCGGACCGGAATCGATCATGATATCAATCCGGAAATCCTCCATAGCGGCATAGAGGTACTCCTCCACAACGGTGGATAACCGATGGATTTCGTCTATAAAAAGGACATCCCCCTTGTTAAGGTTGGTCAGCAACCCGGCCAGATCGCCGGGTTTTTCGATCACAGGACCGGAGGTTTCCTTGATGGCCACACCGAGTTCGTTGGCCACGATGCGGCTCAGCGTCGTTTTACCAAGGCCGGGAGGACCGTGGAAAAGGATATGATCCAGCGCTTCTCCCCGCATCTTCGCAGCGCGGATGAAAATGCGGATATTTTCAATCAGTTGCGGCTGGCCGGAAAACTGCTCCAGGTCCGTGGGCCGGATGCTGTTCTCAAATTCCTTCTCGGCTGCAGATCCCGCCGAACTGTTAAGATTCGGGTTCATCATCATTCGTCAAAGGTACTATTTGCATGTACAAATAGCAAAATCGTATATTTGCAGTAATGAAGCCTTCGGAGAGCAAATATTGCGACTGTATGTACTTCTCCGCCAGCGCGCTGGCGAGAAAAATCGAGAAGCTGGCCTGCACCTGCTGGAAACCGGTAGACCTCTCGCCGAGCCACGCCTACCTGCTCCTGCTCGTAATCGACCAACCGGGAATTCAACCAACCTGCATCTGCACCCAACTTCAGCTCACCCCTTCTACCATCACCCGACTGATCGAAAAGCTGGAAGAGAAGGAGTTGGTCACCCGCACCAGCGAAGGCAAAACAACAGCCGTTTTTCCGACCCAAAAGGCGGTAGACATGCTGCCCAGGCTCAAAGCCTGCCAGCAGGAATTCCATAACAAACAGGCCGAAGCCATCAGCGAAGCCAACTGCGGCGAACTGGTTCATAAAATGAACCGCCTCTCCGAAGAAATCGAACGTAAATAATCATTCTTAAATACTGTTATGAAGTATAAATTATTGGGGCGTTCAGGGTTAAAAGTCTCTGAACTCTGCCTGGGCACCATGGGATTCGGCACCGTAAACGGCTGGGGTGCCGATAAGCAACTCAGCTTCGAAATCATGGAAGAATTCGGTAAGGCCGGAGGGAACTTCATGGATACGGCCAACATCTACCAGAAAGGCGACAGCGAAAAAATCATCGGCGAATTCATTCAGGGACGCGACCGCGACTACTGGGTGATTGCTACCAAATACTCTCTTTACGATAACCTCACCAACCCCAATGCCAGCGGGAATAACCGCAAGAATATGATGCGCAGCGTGGAAGCCAGCCTGAAACGCCTGAACACCGACTTTATCGATTTGTTCTATCTGCATATCTGGGATTGGCTGACACCCGCCGACGAAGTACTCCGTGGCCTGGATGACCTGGTGAAACAGGGTAAAATCAATTATATCGCCATCAGCGATACGCCGGCCTGGGTGGTAGCCCAATCACAAACCATGGCCGAACTCATGGGCTGGAGTAAATTCGTCGCCCTGCAGGTGGAATACAGCCTGATTCAGCGTACACCCGAACGCGAGCTGATTCCCATGGCCAAACATTTCGGACTCACCGTTACGCCCTGGGCTCCCCTCGCGGGCGGAGCACTCACCGGAAAATACCTGAAGGGCGAGTTGGGCCGGATCAAACCCGAAAGTAAACGCCTTAACGAAAACAGTCAGCGCATCACCAGAGAAGTAATGGCCATTGCCGACGAAATCGGCTGTCAGCCCTCGCATGTGGCTTTGAAATGGACCATGCAGCAGGACTTCTCCTCCATTCCCATCGTGGGCGCAACAAAGCTCTCCCAACTCCGCGAAAACCTGGCTGCGCCGGACGTGGTACTGAGCGCCGAACAGATGGACAGACTGGACAAGGCCAGCGCCATCGATCTGGGCTTCCCCGGTGAATTCTATAAGGAAGACGCTGTTCGCATGAACAATTTCGGCGGATTTTACGACAAGATTGAAAAGCGATAATTACAACTCAATTTCAGCATAAACCGGGAAGTGGTCGGACGAATAACGGCCACCCCAGGTTTGTGAAAGCGATGCATGCTGAAGCACTTTCACGTTGTTGCGGATGAATATGAAATCGATCGGTTCATTCGTGGTTTCCTTATTGGTAAATCCGTTGAAGGTGCCGATCGGCCCATAATGCGGGCGCAGGGAAACCTCCTTGCTGTCGGTAAACCTGAGGGAATCGTCGGCAGTAAGCAGAAGGCGGATGGGCTCTTCGTTCGGCGTTGCATTGAAATCGCCCGTAATGATGGCCGGTGTATCCCCCGCCATTTCTTTCACTTTAGCCATCAGCAGTTTTGAACTTTCGCGGCGGGCAACTTCTCCTTTATGATCGAAATGGGTATTGAAATGCCAGAAGGTTTTTCCGGATGCCTTATCGAAAAATTCGGCCCAGGTTACGATTCTGGGGAGTGAAGCATCCCAGCCCTTGCTGCCGGCTTTTTCCGGTGTTTCGGAGAGCCAGAACGTGCCGGAATTCCGAACTTCCAGACGGCTGGTATCGTAGAAGATGGCACTGTGTTCGCCCTTGTTTTTGCCATCGGTTCTCCCCACTCCCACATGCTTATAGCCTTTCAGTCTTTCCGCCAGATCCTTCATCTGCTCGGGCAGGGCCTCCTGAAGCCCCACACTGTGAACACGGTGAAAAAGAATCTGCGAGGCCGCCAAATCCTTACGATAGGGCCAGGCGTTCAGACTATCGTTCGGCGTATTCATCCGGATATTGAAAGTCATTACATTAAGATGCTGCGACTGGGTAGAAAATGCCGCTGCGAGGAAAACCCATATGGTTATTAATCTTTTCATTTTCTTGTTTGTTTGGCTGAAGTTACCCATTACCGTTCATAACGCGTTTTGTACCTTCATGAAATGTTTACTTCGGCACTGCAAATTCCTGTTTATTTTTAATTCTATTGCGCTTTTAAAATAAAGATTATGAGAAAATTTGCCTGGGCAGTGGCAGCACTGCTCTTTTCAGGGACCGCCCTGGCACAGATAACCCCGCTTTGGCTGCGGTACCCAGCCATTTCCCCCGATGGGAACACCATCGTTTTCAGCTACCGTGGCGATATCTACCGCGTTCCCGCACAGGGGGGTGATGCGATTCCCCTCACCATCCACGAGGCCCACGATTATATGCCGGTATGGAGTAAGGATGGTAAACAAATTGCTTTTGCCAGCGACCGTTACGGCAATTTCGACGTATTCGTGATGCCGGCCACCGGTGGCGAACCCAAACGGCTTACCTATCATTCTTCCAATGATTTTCCCTACGATTTCTCTGCCGACAACAAGACGGTAATCTTCGGCAGTGCGCGTATCATACCCGAAAACAACGTACGCTTTTACAGCCCCCGTCTGTTTCAGAACCTTTACTCGGTTTCCGTAAACGGCGGCAAACCCGTGATGATCACTTCTGCCGGTGTAGAAAATGCCCACTACAACAGCAAGGGAACACAGATCGTGTTCCAGGACAGAAAGGGTTATGAAGATCCCTGGAGAAAACATCATGTGTCGTCGGTTACGCGCGATATCTGGCTGATGGACGTAAAAACCAACAGCTACCGCAAGCTCAGCGGATTTGAAGGGGAAGACCGTGAGCCCGTATTCAGCGCCGACGATCAGTTCGTGTACTACCTCAGCGAAAAAGACGGCAACCAAAATATTTACAAGGCTCCGGTGCTGAATCGTATGGCCGAGCAGAAACTGACCTCCTTCAAGGATCACCCTGTTCGTCACCTCAGTGTAAGCAACTCAAATACCCTGTGCTTTACGCAGGACGGAGAAATCTATACCCTCAGGGAAGGAGGCACACCGCAGAAAGTTCCGATTCGCATCATGAACGACGGAAGAGCGGGTACCGAAAAAAACATTCCGATCAACGGCAACGTTTCCGAGTTTGAACTTTCTCCCAACGGAAAGGAAATCGCCTTCGTATCGCGCGGCGAGGTCTTTGTAACCAGCGTGGAAGGTGGGCAAACCAAACGCATCACCAACACGCCCGAACAGGAGCGCATGGTACAATGGAGCCCAGACGGTAAGACCCTGGTGTATGCCACCGAACGTAAGGGAAGCTGGGATATCTACAAGGCGACCGTTGTACGATCCGAAGAGCCCTACTTCTATGCAGCAACCGTAATCCGGGAAGAACCGCTGATCGCTACCGAAGCCGAAGAATATCAGCCGCTGTTCTCTCCCGACGGAAAAGAAGTGGCATATGTAGAAGAACGTAATATTCTCCGCGTTTACAATATTGCCTCCGGTAAATCCAGAACCCTCCTTCCCGCAGGAAGGAACTACTCGTACGCCGACGGCGACTGGGCTTTTGCCTGGAGTCCCGACAGCAAATGGATTGTAAGCGATGACTCGGAAGGCAATTTCTTCACCGGAAACGCCGCTCTCATCAAGGCCGATGGCTCGGGAAAAATCGAACATCCGCTGGTGAGTGGATTCGGCCAGGGGAATGTAAAATGGGCCATGAACGGAAAAGCCATCACCTGGGTGAGCGCCAAAGAAGGAAGAAAATCGCTGGCCAACCAGGGAAGCCGTGAAGTTGATGTGTACGCCGGCTTCTTTGATCAGGACGAATTCGATCGCTTCAACCTCACTAAGGAAGAGTTTGCATTGCTGAAAGAAAAAGAAGAAAAGGATAAATCCGAAAAGGCTAAATCGGAAGGTGGCTCCGATAAGAAAGGCGATAAAGACAAAAAGGAACCGGAAAAAATCTGGCTGCCCGATCTGGAAAACATGAAAGATCGCGTAACCCGTCTCACCATCAACAGTTCTTCCATTGCCGACTACGCCATTTCTCCCGATGGTTCCAAACTTTATTATCTGGCGTCCTTTGAAAGAGGATTCGATCTTTGGATGACCGATACCCGAACAAAGGAAACCAAGATCCTCGCCAAGCTCGGCGGAACCCCAAGTGGCATCAACATCAGTAAGGACGGAAAATCGCTGATCGTTACCAACCGCGGATCCCTGGTTAAGGTTGAAGAAAGCGGAAAAGTAACGCCGATCGGCATCAACGGCGAAATGGTGCTGAATCCGGCGAAGGAAAGAGCATACATCTTCGAACATGCATGGCGCCAGGTTCAGAAGAAATTCTATGACCCCAAACTGCATGGAGTTGATTGGGCCGGAATGAAAAAGACCTATGCGCGTTTCCTGCCGCATATCAGCAACAACTACGATTTCCAGGAACTGCTTTCTGAAATCCTGGGCGAACTGAATGCTTCGCATACGGGTGGACGTTATACGCCGCAAAACCCGACCGGTGATGTAACCGGCGCGCTTGGTCTGCTGTACGACGAAACTCATGGTGGTAATGGATTGAAGGTAACAGAAGTGATTATTGGCGGACCGCTGAATAAATCGACCAGCAAGGTTAAGGCCGGAACCATCATCGAAAAAATTGATGGAGAAACCCTTTCAGCCGATGTGGATTGGGCGAAATTTCTCAACCGCCGGGTTGGGGTAACCACCTTGCTCAGCCTCTACGATCCGAAAACCAACACCCGTTGGGAAGAAACCGTGAAGCCCATCAGCTTCCAGGAGGAAACCGCGCTGATGTATAAGAGATGGACCAAAAAGATGGAAGACATGGTGAACAAATTCAGCAACGGGCGGGTTGGCTACGTACACGTTCAGGGTATGAACGACGGCAGCTACCGCAACACGCTGGATGCGGTATTGGGTAAAAACTACGACAAGGAAGCTCTTGTTGTGGACACCCGCTTCAACGGAGGTGGCTGGTTGCACGACGATCTGAATACCTTCCTCAGCGGCAAGCGCTACCTGGAATTTGCACCCCAGGGCAACCGTCTCAAAGACGGGGAGCCAATGGCGCGCTGGAGCAAGCCTTCCATTGTGTTGATGAGCGAAGGCAACTACAGTGATGCATTCATCTTCCCCTATGTTTATAAACAAAACGGTGTGGGCCGTCTCGTAGGTATGCCTGTTCCCGGAACCGGTACCGCGGTATGGTGGGAAACGCAGATCGATCCGACATTGGTATTCGGTATTCCGATGATTGCCACGATTGGTAAGGAAAATCGTCCTACCGAAAACCTGCAGCTCGAGCCGGATGTGGTGGCACCCCTGCCCTACGAGGATTTCCTCAACGGCCGCGACAGCCAGCTGGAAACTGCCGTGAAGGAAATGCTGAAAGAACTGGACGCAAAGAAATAAAACCATTATTGATGTTAAAAAGAAAGCCCGCCGATGGCGGGCTTTCTTTTTAACACGATTGTGGGATTAAAGGAGGGGCGGATGTTTTGTGTTTTTATGCCTGGTGATGGGAAAAATCGATATACCGCAGGCATTTGGCTGCGCTGCTGAATCCTAAAAATTCATTAATCATCTCGCCATCGTGTCAAAAATAAAAGTGCACCCTTGTGAGGTGCACTTTCCCTATAATGCTGTTGGTGCAGGGCATACCCTGCTGCGATTAGTGTTTGTGTTCGGAAACCATTTTGTTGAAAGCCTCGGCTTCGATTTTTTCTTCCTTGGCTTTCACCTGACCTTCGGCCCAGGTGAATACCTTTTCCGTTTGTACTCTGTGGAAGCTGTCTTCAACGAATTTGCGATCTTTCATCATACGGTTAACGTAATCTTCGATCCAGGGCTGATCGTCGCCAACTTCCGGCATACCCATGTAGCTGAAGAGTTGTTGACGGGCAAAAGCCTTCAGATCGTCGGGGAGAACTTCAATGTTGTTGTCCTTAACGATCTGGTCAACGATCAGGGTCCATTTCAGTTGGTTAACGAAGGAAGGATATTCCTGCTCAACCTGCTCACGTGATTTGGGGTTTTCGCCGTTCACTTCCATCCAACGTTTCAGGAAGGCTTCGGGGAATTCGATCTGGGTGTTGTCGATCAGCGCGTGGAAGATCTGGTCGTGCAGTTGGTTGCGCGTTTGTGCAGCCCACTGCGCTTCGATTTCAGATTTGATTACGGCTCGGAAAGCTTCCTCATTGGCGATTTCCTTGTTGGGGAACAGTTGCTTGAAGAACTCTTCGTTCATTTCAGCGCGTTCCACCAGACCAACTTTGGTGATGTCTACCCTGAAGGTTTTTTCAGCAGCAGCGGCATCGTGGATATCCAGGCCGAGGTCGCCCATTACCCATTCTCTCTCCTTAACTTCGAAAGCTTCGGAAAGCTTAACGGTAAAGCTGTCGCCTGCTTTTTTGCCCATCAGTGAAGGACGTACAGACTCAGCAAAATATTTAACCAGCAGAGAATTGTCTTTAGTGATGCCACCTTCAACACCTTCTTCTGTAAAAGTAACGTTCAGCACGTTGTCGTCGGAAGTTACGGTATCCGGGTTGGTCATTTTACCATGACGGAGGCGGAGACGTTCAACTTCGTCGGTTACCATTTCGTCGGTTACGTTCACCACGTAGCGGGTGAATTTACCTTTGGAGAGATCGGTAACGGTGAAAGAGGGCTTCAGTCCGATTTCAAATTCAAAAGAATATTCAGCCGGAGCGTTCATATCCAGCTTCTCCGGATTGTTGTCGGCCAGGGGAAGGGGCTGAGCGAATATTTCCAGTTTTTCGTTGGTCATATATTCGTTCAGGCTTTTTTCAACAGAGCGAAGAACTTCTTCTGTGAAAACAGACTGACCGTGCATTTTGCGGATCAGACTGGCCGGAACCATTCCTTTACGGAAACCCGGAATGTTAGCGGTTTTGCTATAACTCTTCAGTGTCTTTTCGAAAGAAGGAAGATAGTCTTCACTGTTCACTTTAACAGTGATCTTATCGTTGAGCAGACCGATATTTTCCCTCGTTACAGTTGCCATGTATCTCTGATTTAAATTGTATAAATGTTAGTAAACCCCCATTTAGGGCTGCAAAGGTATGTTATTTTATACTATTTAAGCCAGAAAAGGCATTCCGGATGGGGAGTTGATCACCCCGATCCAGGGTTGGGTTTCCCGTAAAAGACGACCGAAATCGCGCTCTCCAAACGATTATTTGCTTAAAAATCAGTGCTTTTGCGAGAGCACCAGGAAGGGCACATGGGTTTCAAAAGCCATTTTGCGGGTCTGGGAGCCCCCGAACAGACGCTCGAAAAAACTGTGGGTTTGCGATACCATGACCAGCAAATCAGTCGGATGGCTGTTCACAAACTGCTGAATACCACCGCTTATTTTGGTGTCGTGAATTTCGAGGTATTGCCGGGGAATATCGCGGAACATGGGATCCAGGCCGATTTTTCCGGCAAGACTCTCCGGCTGCCGGGCGGCATTTTCGGTGGTGATATTGATAATATTCAGCGAGCTGCCGAAAGTTTGGGCCAACTTCAGAAGTGGAGCAAATACCGGCGGCGGGGTTTCTGAACCGTAATTAACCGCCAGGGTAATATTGCGGATAGGTTGGAAACGCGAATTTTCGGGCACCACCAGCAGAGGTGTCGAAACCTTTTTCATGGTGTTGGTGGTGGTGCTGCCGATCAGTTTTTCAATGGCGTTTTCCCCCTTCATTCCCATCACAATCAGGCTGATGGTACGTTCTTCGGTGATGACCTGAATTTCGGAGGAAGGAATGCCCACACGCACCAGCCATTCGGTTTGGATATTATAGGTATGGTGCAGGCGCTCCGCCTCTTGGGCGATCGCCGCCTCGTTTTCCTGTTGAATCGCTTCGGCGGTGGTCAGAACATAGGGCATTTCCGACACCGGCGTCGGCAGCATATAGGCATGAAACAGGAGCAGATTGCCGTTAAGTTTTGCAGCCAGTTGTGCCGCATACTCCGCAGCCATTTTGGCCGAATCGGAGAAGTCCGTAGGTACCAGCACTGTGTACATAACCGAAGTATTTTGAGTTGAAGTAATCTACTCCTTGTCGGTATCGTAGCGGTCTACCCGCTCAATGCCCGGAAGCCCTCTCAGTTTCTCCACCAGGTTTTCCAGCTCCTCCTTGTCGTGCACATACACCCGGATATTCCCTTCGAACAAGCCTTCCCTCGCCTCAATGGTCAACGCATTGATGTTGATTCTCAGCTCGCCGGAAATCAGGTTGGTAATCCGGTTCACCACGCCCACATCGTCCAGACCAACAATCTTCAGGCCGGTGAGGAAAGAAATTTCCTTGTTTTTGGCCCATTTTGTTTTTACAACCCGGTGTCCGTAATTGGCCATCAGTTTGGCGGCGTTGGGGCAGTTGGTCCGGTGAATGGTCAGTCCCTTTCCGGTAGTCACAAACCCAAACACGTCATCGCCGGGAATCGGCTTACAGCAGTTCGCCAGCTGGTACACGATCTTGTCGCTGCTCTCGCCGAAAATGATCAGCTCCGTGTCCTTGCCCTTGATCGGCGAAGCCGGGATATCAACCCGGGTTTCCACCGCCGGACGTTGGGGTTTCGGCGGCTCCAGCTTGTCGCCCAGAATCTGGAATTCCTTCAGCTCCTTCAGATCGATGGCTTTGATCGCTACCTGATAGTAGAAGTCGAGATGCGACGACAGTTTATAAAAGCTGGTTAGAACATCCAGATTGTATTGACTGTTGGCGGCGCCCATACTTTCCAGCTTACGCTGAACCGCATACTTGCCGTCTTCCGCTATCTTTCTCTTCTCTTCCTTGAGGGCATCCTTAATCTTGCTTTTGGCCTTTGCCGTAACAACAATATTCAGCCAGTCGTCGTTCGGACGTTGTTTGTTGGAAGTGATGATTTCCACCTGGTCCCCGCTTCTCAGCTTGTGGCTGATGGGCACCAGCTTGTGGTTTACTTTGGCGCCGATACATTTTGTTCCGACGGCGCTGTGGATGGCGAAGGCAAAGTCCAGTGCGGTAGAGTTTACCGGCAGCATTTTTACGTCGCCCTTGGGTGTATAAACATAGATTTCCTCGGCGAGGAAACTGGTTTTAAAGTCCTGAAGGAAGTCGACCGAATCGGCCTCCTGATTCTGCAACACTTCGCGGATCTGCTGGAACCATTTGTCGAAACGGCTTTCGTCGTTGGTCCCCTCCTTGTATTTCCAGTGGGCGGCCAGACCTTTTTCAGCGATTTCGTTCATTCTTTTGGTGCGGATCTGCACTTCCACCCATTTCCCCTGGGGGCCCATCACGGTCGTGTGCAGCGCTTCATACCCATTGGATTTGGGGTTGCTCAGCCAATCGCGCAAGCGCTCCGGGCTGGGCGTATATTCATCGGTGATGACGGAGTACACTTTCCAACACTCCTCCTTTTCCTTTTCCAGGGGAGAGTCGAGGATGACGCGGATTGCGAAGAGATCGTACACTTCTTCAAAGGAGACCCCTTTTTTCTTCATCTTGTTCCAGATGGAGTGGATGCTTTTCGGGCGACCCTGTATTTCGAAATTGAAACCGGTGCGTTCCAGCTTTTCCTTGAGCGGGCGGATGAATTCGTTGATGTAGCGCGTTCTTTCCCTTTTGGTTTCTGCCAGTTTCCGGGCAATCATCCGGTAGGTGTCCGGTTCCAGGTATTTCATGGAGAGGTCTTCCAGCTCGGTTTTGATGTTGTAAAGGCCCATCCGGTGAGCCAGGGGGGCGTAAACCCAAACCGTTTCGGAGGCAATCTTCAGCTGCTTTTCCTGCTTCATGGAGTCGAGGGTCCGCATATTGTGGAGCCTGTCGGCCAGTTTGATCAGGATCACCCGGGGGTCGTCGGTAAGGGTGAGCAGGATTTTCTTAAAGTTTTCCGCCTGCTGGGAGGAGTTGGCATCGATGACGTTGGAGATTTTGGTCAGACCATCGACAATTCGTGCGATTTCATGACCAAACTCTCGTTCAATATCTTCCAGGGTAATGTCGGTATCTTCAACAGTATCGTGGAGGAGCGCGCAGATGGTGGAACGGACGCCGAGTCCGATCTCTTCGGTGCAGATCTGAGCTACCGCTATCGGGTGAAGAATATAGGGCTCGCCACTCTTCCGGCGCATCGATTTATGCGCATTGGCGGCCATTTCGAAAGCAGTTCTTATAAGTTCCTTATCTCCTTTCTTCAGTTTGGTTTTCACAGACCTCAGCAAAGACCGGTACTCTCTAAGGATCAGCTTCTTCTCTTCCTCTTCATTCAAATTGTATTTAGGTTGCGCTACAACTGTATCCATGCCTCAAATTTACAAAGATCATAAGTTACGAAAAAAAACCTTAATATTGCACCCCCAAGTCGCGGATGTGGCGAAACTGGCAGACGCACTAGACTTAGGATCTAGCGGGGCGACCCGTGCAGGTTCGATTCCTGTCATCCGCACTATAACAGCTGAAGCATGAAAATGATTGTGTTTCAGCTGTTTCTTTCTAAGCAACTTCATTTTTTGATTGACCTGTTGTATCGATTTTTTCACAGTTATCCTAACAAGAAGCAAAAAGGGTAGCAAAAAAGGTAGCAACGGTCATGATGCAATTACCGAACAACTGCACGTGCAGCAACATTATCGTTTCCCCGGATAATTGGGCCTCAAAGTCCGCTGATGTGTCAAAGAACTGGTATATCTATTACCGATTCTATGACCCTCGGTATTCAAAACCAAAGCAAGTAAAGATCAAAGGAATGAACCGGTTCAAAAATCTTTCTGACCGGCAGCGTATAACCCGGAAATTGCTGGAAAATGAATTACGCTTGCTCCAAGAGCAGTCATACAATCCATTTGATAACACTATTCAAACGTCACAAAAGGAAATCACCACAAATGCGCCTGTGTTTACCAACGAAATAGGCATTTCGCCCTACTTTTCTTTCACCTCAGCAATGGAAGCCGCCCACCGACAATTGACCTGCGACGAAAGCACAAAAAAAATCGTTGGTTTCTCTGTGAACGTAATCAATGGAGCAGCGAAACAACTGGGTATTGATCAGTTACCGATCAAAGAAGTCGGCCTTCGTCACCTCCGGGCGATACTAGATCATTTAGCCGCCACCCGTGAAAAATTCAGCAACTCGACTTACAACCACTATCGGTCTTACCTGATGATGTTGTATAACGAACTTATTCAAGCCGAGGCCATCCCCCCGATAAACATTGCCCAAAACATTGCCCTGAGAAAAAAGGTAAAGAAGAAAAAAAGAATTCCCACACCGGATGAACTTCGGGAGATAGGCGCGAAACTAAAGGAGAACCCTGAATTCCGACGAGCTGCCTATATCTATCACCACTCCGGCGCACGACCGGCTGAATTAATGCGTATCCAGGCAAAGGACGTTCAGCTCAACCGACGCCTTTTCAAATGCCTCGTAAAAAAGGGGAAATCCGGCTATAAGGAAGTGTTCAAGGTAATTTCCAACGAGGCCCTTCCGCACTGGGAAAGCCTGCTGAGAGGGGCAAATCCAGGCGACTATATATTCAGCGTCGGGTTGAAACCTGGGCCCAAGCGGATTTCTCCCAGAGCATTCTCTGATCGCTGGAAAACGATGATCAAAGAAGGATTGGGAATCGACGTAGATTTTCATGCGCTGAAACACTTGAAGTCGACCATCGTGTCGAACCTATACGGTACCGGGATTGCGGCTAAGATTAACAGTCACACCTCTGAAGCCATGGTAAAACAGGTATACGATGTCGCATTCGAGGATCGTGAGCTGAAAAAATTGATGGAAGTGGACACGACTTTTATTCCGGAGTAATATTGTCGTGGGATTTCGCCGGATCCGTGCCCGTAAAAAGAACGTAGAAAACAAAAAAGCCGCGATTTCCGGGCTTTTCAGCCCGTAAAATTTGGAAACAGGCCGGAATCCGCGTTCGAGACCCCGGCGTGCCCTGTCAGCGGCGTGGCCGGATACTATTTTTTTAATGGAAATATGATTCCCGGATTATCGCGCCGCAATTTTTCCACCACCACCCGTGGCTGAATATATTCGCCCAAGCTTCAACACCGCGTGGTTAATCTGATCAAACACATCCGAGAAGTGCGTGGTTTCGCTCTGATCGAGCCTAGACTCCTGCTCAGGTCGCTTATCCTTCTCAGTTCTTCCTCGAATTGTCCTGGCTCCTGCTCCAACTATGCTGGTGATCAGCTTCTGGCACCGGTCTTTATTAATTCGAATCACCATAGGGCAATTGCTCTTTTCTTCTTCCTTCAACCAGACTTGGGTATCAGAATACTTTTTGAAGTGGTCGGGAGCGGCCCCAGTATATTCTACACCAACCCCCCAGCCAGCTCTTTTTAATTCGGTTGTTACGATCGTGTAAAAGTCACTCGCGTCAACCCGCTTACCGACCGCAGTCTGATCACAGACGTAATACACAAACTTGTTACGATGGTTGCGGTATTTCTCACAAAACAACCTAACTGCATCGGTAAGGCCTTGAGGATCCAGCGTATATATGGCGTCGACGTACATAAGTGCCGGTTTACCTTCCCATTTACCCACTTGACAAACACAAATTGGCGAAACACTGTGCTGATAATCGGCAGCAATGATAAGCGGCTTGGAAGGATCAATATCATTTTCGTCAGTGTAGCAATGTTTTGTCTCAGAGAAGTCCGGATAAAATCCCTCACCAGGGCGGTCAGGATCCTTGTTCATAATGGAAACCTCAAACTCGTAGGAGGTCATGTTGAATTTTTTATCCCTTAACCATTTTTTACCCATGATCTTAACGGTATCCTCGCCACTTGCCTCAACATAGAATGACATATTCTGCCGCAATGCAGAAAGCTTCCGCTCAATTTCTTCAATTTTCTTTTTCAATTTTGCCGATTTGTTTTCGCCCGCTTCCAGGTACTCGGCTTTCAGTTTATTGAGTTGCAGGGCAAGGGTAATCACTACGTCAATCCTCCGTTGATCATTCAGTTTTCGTTTGTTCAACAACCATTTGATTCTAACTGGATCTGCTAGTTTATCCGTTGCAAAAAACTTCGATAAATAGCCCTCGCTGTGTTTGAAGTATTTTTCATTACCGCGGAAAATCGGGAAAATCTCATCAACCAACACCTTCTCATCCATGAATTTGGCTTCGTCGAAAACTCCCCATTGTGCCGAAATACCATTCGCACTCGCCTTTTTTACCAGGCTAATCAAGTGTATCGTTGTACCGTTAAAGAAGGTTATCGTGTGATCGTATTTGCCCTTATAAACGCCGAGGTAAGGCGTTTCAAAATGATCCGGAGGTTTAACCCCAACAACAAAATCTTCGCCTTCTTCAAGCCCAAAATCACGAAAGGCTTGAATTAACGGCGGCAATGTATTGTCTCCTAAGTGTTCAAAGGATAGGCCGACTAAAGCACCGGAAGACCTCGGCATGAGAAAAACCATGTCCAATACATACAGCGCAATTCCGCGGCTGGTTTTGAAAGATCCACGTGACGCCAGGAAATAAACGGTATTCGCCCGAACCAGTCGAATCAGGATGTGCGGGAGCGGCAATACGAGTTCTTTGATCGGTTGCGCGAGAGATTCACTGATTGCTTGGATGTTCATTTTTTCTAGACTTCTTCGTGATCAATATCCTCGGTGTGTTGGCGATCATTTTCCAACAAATCATCAGCCTGTTTCAACGCTTCTTCCATTGTCATCGGCTGTACAACTTGATCACCTTTCACCAGGTTCAGAAGCATAATCGGTGGCGGTTGTTTTTTCGCAATCTTATCTTCAGGCATACGTTCAACAGCGTAGGTATAGGAATCAAACAGTCGAGAAAGAGCAGCGATTTCTTTTGCATCCGGAATATAGCCATCCTCGGCCCAGCCTGCTCGAATCCTCTCAATCTCGGCGTCGATTCGCTCGGCATGCAAATGAAGGTGGTATTTTTTGTTCGTAGTACGCGATCTTGAAAACACTTCCTGGGCCGAGGAAATATCGGACTTTGCTGTCCAGCGACTAACATGATAATGCGTTTCAATGTGCTTTACCATTTCATCGTAACTCATCGACTTTGACCGCATCAGACGATCAGCGCATTCCCACCGATCCAATATCCTTTCCTCGTCAGCGGAAAGTGCAATATCGGCGACAGTCAGGTATCGAATGATTCGGCTTTTCGCATCCCTCGGCCCAGCCGTTTTGTCCAGCTCCATCAATCAATTTTTAAGAGTTTACGATAATAAATAACCTCCTGCTCGTACTTCCTCAACAAATCAATCTTTTTACGGTCGGTCGGATTCTTCTCGACGAGTCTTTTGTAACGTCGAACGTAACGTTCAGCATTCTGCAGCATTAATGGCCACTTAATCGGATCAACGACCGTAGTCCCTGGCGTCGAAGGTTCCACAATTCCATTTTTTATGTAGGAATCACGCCGTTGATATATGGATTCGCATTGCACATCGAGATCCATAATCTGATGCGCCATTTTCCCGGCTTCTTCCGCGCTACGTAGCGCAACCTCGTAAATGGTGTGTTGAAAATGTTTCAATTTTCGAAAAATAGGCCTCCACTCCTCGTACAGCGATTGAAGATATTCATCGCGCTCGTTCGGCCATTCGTGTACCCTTTTCACTTGAGCGGGAAGGTCGAACTTTTTGCTTTCAGAAGCCACGAAATCGGGGCCTGGATCGACTTCCGCGTTAGAACTTTCCAAAAGTTCCGACAATGCCTTTTCCAGGACACCTTGTTTAAATTCCGTGTAGTCTTCTTCGAACAATGAAATCAACGCCGGATCCGTACCGATCCGTCGATAGAGCGCGACTCCAGAATCATAATCGCAGCCATTGGTAAACCATTCGGAAATCTCCTGCATGTTCGCAATTTCCTTTGGCCGGATACTTTTTTGAAGGACAGGCTAAGCTTTCACCAGCTCAAGGGTGACCTTGCCGGAATAAGGAATGGTGGAATTTTTCTTCCGCAGATAATACCGGGAATGATCCACCACAAGTGACTGCGCGAATCGTAGCGAATTGTATAGATACTGCGGCATGTTTGCCGTCACTTTGACGGTCTCGCTGTCGTCAATAGTTTCCAAAAATTTTCGATAGAATTTTTCATATAAGCCATAATCTTTCCCGTTTGATGCTTTGAACTCAAATGTCAAAGCAAAATCAGCGATAATTGCGTCTCCAACGCTATCAATTACATGGTTGCTGGCATGTGGCACCGGCGACCCATTAAATACTCGAATTCCATGATATGTCGCCAATATTATCCCCCATTGGGCTTCTATATCATTAAAATTTTTCCATGCACCCGGGCGATTACACTGAGGGAAGGTTGCAGAAAAGTTAAATCCAGTATAATTGACTTGAGCCGTAATCATAATCACAGCAGACGAAGCTGTCGTAATTGAATCGGTATAATTCTCTGGGATATAGTCGAAGTTATTATCGGTCATCTTCTCCCACACATAAACCCCTTGTTCGTTTATACGGCAGAAAAAGTACGCATTCAACTGCCTCACGAAGTAGATATTTCCCTCCCTCGACTCAGATGCAGTCGGAAGCAAGTTGAAATTACCAACTGCTCCTTTAAATTCTGATTGATTAATTGTAAACCGCCCGCCACCCCATTCACCAATTTCTTCAATTGAATATCTTTTCCCATCCTCTACAGAAATATCATAGTTAGGATCTACATACGGTGATAAATCTAATGTGTTTGTATCGACAACAGTTGAAAGCTGTCTTATCGTGCAAACCTTATTCAACCGGTCGAAATCGTAGACTAGTCCGAAGCGATTTTTTATCGCTATTAAGAACTCTGATATTGTCAGATCCGGGAGGTAATCTTTAAGGTCAAAGGAAACCGTACTCGTTGGCGTAGGAGCAAAGAGCCAATTAAACTTCATGCACGGGATGTCGCGGAAGGAAATAAGAACTATTTTTTTGAAGGTCGGATCGTTGAAAATATCTCCTTTTACTTCCCACCCGACTTCGCGGAAAATATTCTTTAACACGTACACGAGGTACGGGAAAGGCGTAATCGGTACCGGATGAATCGATCCAGAGTTAAAAGTATAAGTAACAAATTGGAACTCGCCGTTCTGGCGCGACCATGCATTCTGAAACAATGGCACCAAGTATCCTCCCTCAGAAGTCCACTCAGAGTTGTATAGAGGGAAGAAGGTATAATTGTATGAGTCCGAGTTCCCGTTCGCACAGTCGTGAATGTGCTTCCAAAAGTAGCTGCTTGATTTGTTGAAACTACCATGGCTGAAAACCCGCACCCCACCCCAGTTCAACGAACTTAACCGCTTATCTTTAACGTCTTGAAAAAAATAACTTGACGCAATTAAATAGTAACAGGATATAGATCCCTTTTTCCAAGCATTCAAATTGCCACGGCTCGTCTCAATTTTTATATATCCAACACTATGCTGCAAATCGTTGTCATAACAGATTGCATCAATCTTTCTGGTTTTAACTGAATGCAGCCTCGTCGGGAAGCCAAGCAACCGCATATTTCTTTCTGTCACCGGTATCGAAAAAGGGAAGGAATAACTTCCACGCACTTCATCGTCAAATTGAAGATAAGGGTTCTCTTCTTCCATTTGTATAACAGTTCCTGGAAGCAAATCAAGGAATTCCCCGTTGACTTTAAATTGAATCATCGGATAGTAATTGTAGCGTAGGAGTTGATTTCGATTGGCACCAGACGAATAAACGGTAACAGGTTTTGAGCCTCCGCCCAAACCGCGGAAATTGTTACGCCTTCTGTTACGAGTGTACCACTTGAAGGCTTAACGAGCGCAGTTTTGATCGACAGAAAAGGATACGAGGCCCCAATCATGCTTGCCGGGAGCAACAGTGATCCGGTTCTTGGCAAGTCCCCGGCAAATACAATCTCGCCTCCTTGAGTTTCGATAATAACCGGAGTTGCCACACCCGTATTATTTATAATCCGGTGATTCCCTGGAACAGCCACCGGAGGCGGAATGAAGTTATTGGTCGAAAAAGTCTTAAAGGACGCTTCACCTTCGAGGCCATCCTTGCAAACAGTTTGTATGTAAATCGTAAAGATTTTGCCGATGGCATGAGTTGTCGTAAACTCTAAGCCATTGTATAACCAATGATCCTGCTTTTGATCCACGAAGCCAGGAATCCACCATTGAATCTTCGGGACTTCAACCCCAGCTGGGATATTCAGAGTGATTGCATGCTTAGCTTTCGCGATGCTTCCGTCGAAAGTAACGGTCGTAAATATCGAAGCGATGTTTGCCTCACAAAGATTTGTCCGAATTACACCTTCCCCAAGTTCGACATTGTTTGGAGTATAAAAGCGATTCCCCTCAATAGCAATTTGCCATTCAATTGGGATCCCGAAGCGTTTATCTTTTGAGCCCCGGAGACGGAAATTTTTGTTGACGATTTTCACCGGCCACCACCGATTGTGCTGCATCCAATACGCCTCTCGTTGGATAAACAGGTCTCTCAGCCGATCATGCTCCTCTCGTGTCAGCTGAATGATTGAGCCTTTATAAATAATTTGCTCACGAGAATCAGCGACAGCCTGCTCAGCAGGAAGAACGGTGTCTGCGAAGTAAGCCGGGCCAAGAATTCGTTGGCTTTCCACTACTTCATATTCCGCCTGTTCTTCGTATTCTCCTCTAATTCGAACGCTGTCGAGGCCTCCAAGACTGTTCCGATAATTTATCGTAATGTTATTGTAATCGTTGCGATTGTCGACAACATAGCGATACTTGCGCATCAAGGGATCGAACGGGGCCAATCCATTCTGCGCACCTAATTGAACCTCCCAGTGTAATATTTTTTTCCCAGGATTCAACTCCTGCAGGCCCAATTGCATTGCACCGACAGGGACGTAAATTATTTGACCGTGGTTGGTTGCAAAATCAAATTGATTTTCAGCAGTGCTCCCATCTGTATACAGGATAAACACTTTGAGCCGCAATACTCCGGAATACAAAACAGTATGTAGCCAAGCCAGATACATACGTTCGTTAAGGGAAACAATACGTTCTGGGAGCTGCCAAGTCAGAGCGGGTTTTTCGCTGAAAAAATAATTTATCCAAAAGTTATTGCCTTTGAATCTGAATGTTTCAATTCCGCCCTTGACCACCCAACATTGATGATCTTGTTCTGTCTCGTCCCATCCAGAAGTAGAACCATCAGCGTTGATGATTCGCATCTTAATGAAGAATTTTCCGGTCTGTTTGCCCGTCACGAATCCATTTTTTTCGTTCGATTGGATTGGCGGGACTTCAAATTCTAGCCTACTGTCGAGCAGGTCTGAAATATTAATCAACGCGGTTCCCTTAACAGGAGTAAAAATCAAAGGGATATTCGTAATCGAAGCGAACGATATTTCATCGGCTCGCCTGAAATGAATCTCAACTTCAAAATTTATCGCTGGGTCTGACTGCGCCTCAGGACTGAACAGCTCATAAAATACCGAATTCCCGGAAAAATTCCACATGTATGGACGCTGCCTAACTTCAATCATTGCTATTCCATTTTTCTGGGTTAAAAATCGGACGATCAACAACAAAAGGAATCAGCATTTCCCACCCAAAGTGGTTATCCAGAATTGGCTGTTCTTCGATTGGATCCCAACTCATTTCCTCCGGCCTTAACCCCTTCAGTGGGCCGCAATCATCATCCATCATATCCTCAATGTGACGTGCATAAAAGTCCATCATGATTTCCCAGCATTTTTGCAAAACGTTTTCCAGCTCAGCCGACTGGTTTTCCGGATTTCGCTTTACACGGCCAACGAAATAAAGTGAAGCATATTGAGTCATTTTGCCTTCATCGATACCTCCTTTTGACCGGCCGTAAAACGTCCCAACAATTAGGGCGAACGGCTTCTTCCGCGCTTTCAATTTATTAAGCTCATCTTCGCTTTCAAAGCGACTGAAAGCATGGTTGGTGTCGGAGTGAACCAAATCTACATGCTCCCTCGCTAGGGTTTCAAGATATGCCTGGTATTGTTTGAAGTAAAGACTCATCTGCGTTCTGCTTTTTCGGCTTCATTGATCGAGGCGTTTATCTCCATGATAATCTCCGGGAAATACATCTCTTCGACTTTGGAAAAATCACCATGCGCGGCCTCTTTTGCAATGCTTCTCATTACTGACCACATGCCGTATATCGCCACTTCCCCGCTGGAAGAAAAGACCTTTGGATTCAACTCCACCAGCTCGTTGGTACAGCCCGTATACCAGAGATACACGATCAATTTACGATTGAGAGGCCAGCGGCAAATTTTCCTCGAAAAATACGGAACAACGTTCGCGTTGAAAGGGACACGGCAGTCGCCATCTGAATTCAGTTTCATATCATATCCCTTCTTCTTCGGCCGGAACAGACACGCGACCAAGCTGTTCAATGCCTCTATGCTTTCAACTGTCAGTGTCGATTGCGTGACACCGACCCCATTGTAATACGCATCCGTGAAAGCGGACTCCTTGCCCCGTAGGTTGCAGAAAGAATCACCTGGTGCATACAAACCTCGGTAACGCTTCATCGGCATTTTAGTCAATGTAATTTTCTCGAAAAGGAAGTCTGAAAGATAGAGTTTGTCGGCAATCTCGTCAGGGTGCAACCGAACGAATCGAGACCACGGCAATCCAGTCAGAATTCGGAAAATCTTGAGCCGTTGTCGGAATGTGATTTCGCCAAACAACATTGGCACGATCTTCAGCAGCTGATTTAATGTGAGCTCGTTCCAGCATTCAGGAACGTTGTAAAACTTCTTACCAAATTGAACTGACTTCATTGTTTCGAATAAATTAAAAAGGTGCGGACACCCCGCACCAGTACACCTCACGGCGTACACTACGCCTTACGGGGCGAGAGCACATTTAAAACCGAAATATTTTTCTTCGATCATTCCCCAAGTCTTTTTCAAACGGAGCGTGTAATCGCAACGGCCCAGACTGCACAGCCGAAATGAGTTCCTCCGGTAGTTCTTCAGCCGACAGAAGTTCAGCCTTCGCGCGCTCGAGGTACACATTCCCGTCCCGATCAGCAGCACGCCTTTTCAAGTCAAGGCTGGAGAGGTCAGCTTCCTTCCGTCCTGAATCAGTAGAATCGCCATCACCGGAAGAAAGTACGGTAAACCCGCGTTCAGAAAATTGAACACTGAATTGCTCGCAGGCATGTTTAATCGTAAAGTGAGCAGCAGCTTTTTTAAGGTTCCGAAGAATTCGTTGAACGGCAGATTCACCCCCTGAATACTGGAGGAGATATCTCACGGCTTCTTCACCGATCGCCGGGATCATGTAGTTTTCTTTAACATCATCCAATATCGGTCTAAGTGACGCGAACGTTCTGAGCGGCTGAAAAAGGCGGTACAATTCGCTGAATTCAGCCCCGGAACGAATGAACAAGCCTTCGTACTGCTTGTAGGCGTTATCGTCTGTCCACGGAGAAAATTGTGCCTTGTTTTCAAACAGAAAGCTAAGTAAGATCTCCATCCCCTCTTGGGCGGTGTCCAATAACGCGTCCTTCAACGACTGAAATTCCCACTTATAAGCGGAAGGGAGGTTATTTGTTGATGCCCTGCGCACCCCCATATCAGTGACATGAACATGAAGGAAAGGCAAATCGTCATGGATAGCCCATGCAGCTAGCGGAAGCTGAACGTGAGAAAGCAAAAGTTTTTCAAAGGAATTGGGCCCCTCTACTTCAGGAGGAGCATCCTCCGAGTTCTCCGCCTCATACACTTCTACCAGTCTCTGGTAGAGCGGGTTCCCGATCATAGGAATGATATGTTTGCGAGCCGCCTTTTCGATATTCGGCAGCCTTGAATCGTCACTTAAATCAAGCATTGGGATGTTCGCCCTCAGCTCTGATATCTTTCGAATCAGCGTCATTTGTTGCACTATTTTGAGGCGCATGGGAAGCGCCAGTAATTACATTCTTTGTCCCGGCACCTGTGTCAAGCGTTGTCAACACAGTAGCGGGAATAATGAATTCAAGACCAGGGTGTTTCTGATGCCAACCATTGAAATACTTCACAACATTCATCATTTGGCGAATTAATTGCCGCTCGAATTCGTGAATAATGACCTGCATCAACAAGGCTTCTCTGACGTTGCTCCCACCCTGTGAATTGGTATAAGGGCCGGAAGGCAGCGATGCACCAATGATTGCCGGGTTAAACAACATTGCAAACGCGATCTCTGAATTCGCAGCCGCGCTGTCAGGTAAAAGCTCTCCCTGCTGGGTGGTGTCGGGTAAAGCTTTAAAATCGATATAGGGATTAACCTTTCCATCAATAGTCACTTTCCCGTCAACGAAGACACTCTTGTACGCGTTTTTCGAGCCGACTAAAAATTGATCAATAAAATCGTAGGTCTCGCTTCGTTTCTTTTCTTTTTCGGCTTCGCTGAAAGCCACCCATTTCTCGGCCCCGTACGCGTGCGCCCAATATTCTTCGCTGATAGTTACGATATACTTGATGCGCATATTATTTTCGAACAATGCCGCCTTCATTTCCGGAACTCCCTGCGCGATCTTTACCCATTTGTATACGCTTGCCCACATGGGAGATGAATAATATTTTTTCCCCCATCCAGGGTTCCTTAACAGCATCCCGAACGATAAGCCGTCAGATCTTTCTTTCAGATCCCAATAAGGGTTGTTTGAATCTAATAGCGGAACCTGAATAATGCTCTCGTGTTTGACATTGGTGACCCTTTCCCACTCAGCAGATAAATATGCTGTTTCGATCACCCCTTTGTCGTTTTGCTTCTTCAATCGAACTTCCGTGATATCATCGCGCTGGAACCGAACGATTTTATCGCGCCCTTTGTTCAGACCGAATCTGACCATTCCCATATTGAATGCGGCAAAATCCTTCATTAACGCGAAGACCTGATTAAAGTGACCATTCATGTCCAGGAAGTCACGAATTTCAGGATCGTCAACAACATTTTTAACGGTTAGATTCCCCTTTTCATCGTGAGTGCAGATTGCCGGAACCATCCCCTGGCAAATAGAGAACCGCGCTTTCCCTTCAATGATGGAATTGAGAATGCCACAGGTTTCAATATCCGCAGTCAATTGCTGAGGGAGCAAATTATCCTCGCCCCAAATTGCCCACGGCACAGCGTTGAAGTCGCATTTCTTCATTGTCTGAGGCAGGGGTTTAGAATCATCACGAATTTTAAACCGTGCCTTATCGATATATGCTGTTGAGGAAGCCATACTATACGCAACGCCAACTTTATCCTTAATGGTGATATTGCTCATTTAATAACCCTTTTTCCGTTGAAAAATTCGATCAGATACCAGTGAACCTTGACCGGGTGAAGTCTTCTATTGCGTGGATTCACGATGTTGATTGTTTTATTCTCGAAATGATTTGGATTTTTCGATGCGGCAAAGGAGGCTGATTTTTCATCCCCTCGGCCTTTTTCTCGCTTAACTTTTGCCCAGCCTTTCACCTCAACAATCTCGCCACCAGTGCCGCGTCTTCGATCGCAGGTGATGAACGTCATGTCGAAAGTGTTGCCGGTGTCGATTTCGTCCAATACAGTTAATAGATCGATAGTCTCAGCCATATTCGAAAGTATTTTTAATAACTGCCGATCAGAAGGACAGGCTACTTCCGAGAAAGTCGCCATTTTTCGAGCACATATGCGGCACCAAATTCCCGCGCCATTCTGCTAGTAGTAGCGGTGAAATTAATGATTGACATAACCTGCTCAATGGTAAACTCTTTTTCCGGCGGCATTGCTTGTGCCTTTTTTAATAGCCGCACCTTTGTGTCGAGTCGAATAAATGAACCTCGTCGTAGTTTGTGAGCCAGTTGCCCCTTGTAGGTTGCTGAGATTCCCATTTTTTTACCTGATCCTCGTTCCCCGATCAGCTGGGCAAATGCATGGTGAATTTCTTCTGTATTCATTACTTCATTGTCGCCTCCTTCCGAATATTGTTGATTCGATCCTGTTGTTCTTCGATGTCTGTGAGGTAGGTGAATGCTCGGATTCCAGATTCTTGCAGATTAGCCAGTGTGTTTTGCAGCTCAGAGACAGTCGCGTTCAATGAAGCCAGAAGCTCATCGTTGGCAGAAGGTGTTGAACCGCCCGACTGAGATGAATTGAACACCCCACCAGTGGCAAACATGCGTTGTTGATACGAGTTATTCACCGCTGCATAATTGATTCGTTTCGGAGGAAGTGTGCGCCAGAATGGTTTGATCGTCGCACCAGGTTGCCAGTTCACACCGTAGCCGTTCAGACTGTTGATGGCACTCGCAATTTCCGATGGCGTTCCAGTGACGGTATACTTTCGGCGGTCGCGCATCGACCGTTTGTTCACAATACCCTCGTCACCCTCAAGCCATGCCTGCACCTCGCCGGTTTTCGGATTGGTAACGGGCATTCCATTATTCTCACTATGCGATGGGCCTTTCGTGCGGCCACCGCGCCCGAATGATGGCTTTTGTTTAGCAATCACGGCTATTTGGGCCGCCGTTGTCGCTGCGACCAGCGCGATACTTACAGCTCGGAAAGCTCCGAGTGAAAGAATATCGAGCGCGCCAGGGCGAGCCGCCAACGTTGACACAACAGCCATTGCTCCTGACATCAACGCTTGAGCAATTTGAGCCTTTTTATTCCGCTCAAATTGCTTCCGCTCTAGGGCTTGTTTCTTTTTATCTGTTTCCTTGTCCAGCTCAGCAATTTTTTTATTGTATTCCTTTTGGGAAATCAAATTGTCAGCGAGCATTCTATCGTAGGATGCCTTCTTCCTTTCGTTTGACTTTTCCAGTTGCGCAATCTGATTGCTTTCATTTGCGGAGAATATTTGCCCAATCGCCTGAAACGCAGAAACCGCCTGATTTGCCAGCTGCATGATACCATCAACCATTGCCATCTGATGGCTTTGTTCAAGCTCCTTTCTTTTTTGCCGATACTGTTCTTCAATGAGCAGCTTTTCATTTTCGGTGAGATCTTTTGCCGTCAGCTCCTGACTCTTCTGAAAGTCGAGTAGGGAAAGTTCGGCCTGAAGACGTTTTTTTAATGTGTCAGCTTTAATAACATCAAGCTGGAATCCTGCCGCGAGTTCGTTCAACCCGGCCTCAATTTTCGGCCCGTGCTTCTTAACAATTTCGTCGAATTGCTTCAATGCGTCTGCTTCTGTTACTGCTTGCATATCGGCACGAACCGGAACAATAACAGGTTTCTTGGCAAATTTTTGATTTAGCTCAGTTACTTTTGATTCGAGGACGATTTCAATATCTTTTATCCGCTGTTCGTACTGCTCCTGCGAGATCAATCCTTTGTTGAAGAAACCTTGAACCTCTTCCATTTTTTTCCTGGCTTCGTCGTTCACGGCGGCGTAAGCAGCAACCATGTCACCATAGATCGCTCCGAGCTTAGATTTCCGCAGCTCATTGTCGAATTCAGCCAGCTGTTTTCGAAGCGCATCCATCTTGCGCTGGGCCTCTTCCGATTTACGCTTCGCGTCAGCCGCCGTTTTGCCGGTCGCATCGTCGATTTTCTTTTGAAGATCTGCAATCGCTTTTTGCGTTTCACGGAACTTTTTAGAAGAAACATCCTGCTTCTTCAGCATCTGGTTCAACACCTGCAGTTCGTTTTCCATCGCCTCGAGGCTATTTGTGCTGCCTCCTAATGAGCCTGATTCTATATCCTTCAAATAATTTTCCCAGAGCTGTTTTTTCCAGTCCATTTGATTTGCCAGTAGCTGTAATCCACGTTCACGTGCCTTTCGCTCTTCTTCTTCGGTAATCTTGATTTCTGCTCGAACCTGGTCGATCAATTTTTGTCGGCCAGCCTGGTCAACCTTTGCATATTGATCTTGATAATATTTTAGTACACTCAACTCCCGTTGGCGGAAGGCTTCATTCTTTTTCGCTACTTCTTGAACCGCCTTATCCGCGAGTTGTGCTCCTTTGGTTTGGATGTCGCCAAAGTGAAATTCAAGAGCATCCATCGCCCACACTAACATACCCGAGAGCCCTTCCCCCGCCTCTGTTATCATGTTTTTAAATTTTGCCGACAGGCGATCGAGCCGATCACTCGCATCGTCGACAGACGGCCCCATTTTGGCCATTTCCTCGTTGATAATTTTTGCAGCCGCGGCCCCGAAGTCGCCTGACTTTTTAAATTCTTCAGAAAGTCTCGCGGCACTGATACCCAAGTTGTCAAGGATAAGCGGCGACTTCCGACCTAAGCCGGTAACTATACTGTCAACAAGATAGTCTACGTCCTGACCTGTTTCACGTGCGCGCGCCTGGGCAAAGGCCAGGTATGTACCGAGGTTTTCCAGCGGAATCTGAAATTGAGATGCAGATACCGCCCTTTTCATCAACTCAAGATCTGACACAGTACCTTTCGTCGCCTTACGTAGATTATCGAGCAATCCCGGCTCGTTAAGCCGATCGAAAGCCCGACGAACACCGGTGGCTTCACGGCCGGCAAGGTACAGCTCCGTGCCAATCTGTCGAACCCAATTCAATGCGTTCGCCGCAAGGGTACCGGTGAAGGCCCCCCACATTGCTCCGAGCCCAGAAGATAATGATGCTCCTTCAATTTCTTTTTGAATACCCGTGATTTTTGCACGAGCTGCTTCCAATTCTTTATTGGCCTTCGCCGCCTGCTGGGCCAATGCTTTAAAACCTGAATCACTTGCAGACATTGTACGAAGTTCACGATTGAGTCGCGCCGCCGTTCGCTGAAGATCCTGAAAAGAAGGTTCCAGTTCGCCGCGAAGTTTTTTCGTTGCGCGATCAATCGGCTCAGCAAGTCTATCAAGCTCCCGGCGCAACTCACGTTGTCGACGCGGATCAGCCGTTTTGTCAAGCTCCGCTGTGAGACTCTTCTGTTTAACCAATAAACGGTCAAGCGCAGCCTGGGCTGCACCACTTTCAATGAAAACCGAGACTTGTCTATTAACGACTTCTTTTGCCATCAAATGAAGAGTTGATTAACGATTGCATTTCCTGTTTCCTCGGCGACAATATCTGCAAGACGGTTGATCCCATCCGGCGCATCCATCACGTTGGTAAACCACGGCTTGGGTTTCCTTCCTCCGGAACCCGCTTTCCCTAGTGAATTAGGATCGGTTCGTTGCGTGTTGCCGAACTTATTTATCCATTGGCTTCCTTTTCTTCCTCCCCGTCCTTTCCCTGCGCCCTTGTGCGTCCAGATTAATGAACGCGGGAAACGAAAGGAGACTCGGCTTACAACAGTCTCTTTCATCGCTGTCCGACCAGCTATTTTATTCACGGACGGCGAAGGCGAGGGCGAATTCGAACGGTGAGAGATTCCCAGCGACAAAGCAGTTGATTTCAACTTCTGTGTGTTCTGTTCTGTCCAGGATTGCACTCGTTCATTGAGACGATCGAAGTTGAGTCGGGCCATGACTTTTGAATTAAAAAATCCCCGCCGAAGGCGGCGAGGATTTTGTTAGGGTTGAGGATTTACCTTTTCCTTTTTCTCATTCTGCTGAGCTTTAGGCGGTTCGAGCTTCACCTTCCTTCGAAAGTGAAGGTTACCTTGCTGGGCGAAAACCTCGGCGGCTTCCGGTGTGATCTGGCTGATTCGGCCAGTCCAGACGCCCGGAATCCGAATGGTAACATCCTTTGTAAATCCGCATTCGTATTGCTCGGCGACCTGAGAATTTTTGAGCTGTATCGGCATATGAAAAAATTACTCGGCCTCTGTCAGAGCCGCGAGGTAGAAGAATTTCTTTTTGCTTTTGAACTGGATAGTCCAAGCCTTCTGCCCCTCGGCTGTAGTGAACGAATCGAAACTCGGAACGACCTCAACAGGATTGCAGTCATCCCCAAGCTGAACGTAGGCGTCATTTTCGATGCAGTTTGCCTCCTTCAAAAAGACAATTATATCATCATTCATGGCCTGAGTCACCATTTCCTGAATAGCAGCATTGTCCCCAAGCACGACCACTTCCGCGGTGTACTCAATTTGTTGGCTGCCTGCATCGCCAACCGGCGCACCAGTACATTTCACTGAGTGAAGTTTCGAGTCCCATTTAAACGCCCCTGTATCTTCAGCCCAGGTGTGCGCAGTGACAATCTTACATGTGTCACCGAGAGCAACGGGATTTGTCACAGGACGATTCATCAGAGTAATATCGGAGGTTTGGGCAATCCAAATCACCGGTTTATATCCACCTTCCTTACCTACGGTGGTTTTCCTGTTTATGTGTGAGTACATAAAGCGATTTTGAAATTTTAAAATAGGGTACAGATTAAGAGCGCAAATGCGACCTTAGATGAGGCCTAGGCTTCGGGGGCAGCGTCTCCCGATTCAACTTCAGGGCCAGCGGCCGTTTCAACGTCCTTAGCCTCACCGGATTTTTTCGCTTTCTTCTCAGCAACTTTCACCTCACGAATTGATTCTCCGCCACGCCCCTTTTCAACCAACGCCTCCTGAGCTGCAACATCAACACAGATCTCTTTGGCTGTGCGCTCGCCAATTTTGGGGACATAAATAGTAGGATCAACGACCTCGTAGGTCTTCCCGTTATAGGTGAACTGGGGGAATGATTTTTTTTCCGCCATGATAGTACTTTTTGATTTACAAATTTTTCTTTGAATAGAATCGGATTGAAAGGCAGAGGCATGCTTCCACATGCCTCTAATAAACTACGCAACGTTATTCACGCGGATCGCATCCAGATCGCGGATCTGAGTTCCGAGCGCGAAGTCGATACCAACCTCAAGCGTGCGGAGGTTTTCCTTCGTGCGAATCTTGTTCAGGTCGCTGAGAAGATCGGTTCCGATCAGAAGGTTCTCCTTCGGTGTAGCAATCAGTCGGCCGGAAGACCCCATCCACGATGCGGCCACAACCTTACACTTACGATTCGTTTTCGCCAGGTAGATCTCGCCAGTTGCAGGATCCCGTTCAGTGTACTTGGAGACTTTACTTTCAAAGTCATCCTGGAGAGCATACACAGAGTCGAAAGAGCCATAGATATTCACTCCGGCCTTTTGATACGCTACAGGAAGCGAGCGATACATTTCGGTGAATTGGCCGTAAGCGTCTGCATCGGTAATGGCACCGGTAGCCACGGGCGTCAACGAATTTGCTGTGATCGCGTCTGCAATAAGTTTGGCGAATCCCACACAAATTGCCTCAGCATTTACCTTCTGCCATTTTGCAGCGTGAGTAGTCGGCGACTGACCGGCGGTAGTGGCCGAGATACATTTGTAGTAGTCGGTGATGCCGTTTGTTCCGGTAAAGGTGATGTAATCTCCAACCGAATAAGTAGTAGCTGCGCTATAAGCCGCCGCAGTCGACTTGTCGAATCCGAAGTAGATGGTCTTGTCGTTGATTTCTGCAGCCAGCTCCTTTACAATTTGTTCCCAAACGTAAGCTGCGTACGGGATTTCCAGAGCGTTGACACCGCGAGAAAGCTGTTCAGCCATGAAGGACGAACGATATTTCATCGGCTCGATTTCCAAGTCACGTTTACCAAGCTCAACAACCAGCTTGCGGTTAGTATACTGGAGATCAGTACCGGTTCCCTGGAAGGTTGCGCTGTAAGGACGAGCACCATCACCAGCACGAAGTTTGGTGAGATTCAGAGTGTGCTTAACGTCCTGAATAAGTGTAACGTCACTGACAGCGTCAAGCGAATTCACGAGCGTGCTGAAGAGCGACTTTTCATATCTGCCGGAATAAGCGGCGAGGGCGGAAATATCAGGTGATGCCATAAAGGGTATGGATTATGTGAATAATTTGGTTTAAGATTTTGAAGCTATTGACCGATAGCAGCCTTCAGTCGAGCAACTTCTTCGTCGACTTCTGTGCGGAAGTCGTCGTCAGCAGCAGCAGTGATCGGAGGCGTATCAGTCGAAGACTTGGTTGTTTGCTTCAACTCAGGCGCGGAGGACTCGAGAGCGGTAATCTTCTCTTCGAGCTCGGCTATCCTTGCATTGAGAGAAGCGTTCTTCTCCTGCAGCGCACCCAATTTAACATTGGCCTGTGCCAGGTCTGACGTTGCTTTCTCAGCAACACCTTCTGTAGCAGCCAGGGAAGCCTCAATATTATTGAGCTGATCTTCCGTTACCAGAAAACCACCATCTTCGACAGCGAAAGAATCAGCCTTCGCCGCTTTAAGAGTTCGTGTAAATGCCATGGTATTAAAATTGAGATTTAGTGTAGATTTTGAAAGCGAGCGGCCGTATTCAATTGCCTCCTGAAGTGTCGCGATCCTGTCAACCAAGCCAGCCTGAACAGCGGCCTTACCTGTATAGACTTTCCCGGTGAATACATTTTCCTTTTCAAGGTCAATTTTACCTGAACGCCCTTCACGAACAGCCTGAAGGAATACATCGTTCATCGGATCTAACAGCTCCTGAATAAGGGCTTTGCCATCGCCGGTTAACGCGTCACGGAATAACTTGTTCTTGTCCTTCGAAGCAGTAGCATAGTACTCTCTTAACACGATTCCACGCGATTCGTCATACTTCGAGGAGTCACGCAGCACCATCATTGAGCCGATTGAACCTACCAACGCTGTCTCGCCGTGAGCAAAAATCTCGTCGCATGAGGATGCAATCCAGTATGCGGCCGACCCCGCGAGACCGTCCACAAATGCAATTGTTTTCTTATGCGATGCCCTTATCACATTGCTGAATGCCTCGGTACCATCAATTGTGCCGCCTGGGGAATCAATCAGCAAAATGATGGTCTTAACACTGGGGGTATCCTCCGCCAATTGAACAAACCTCGCGAGACTTGCAGTGCCAAAATCGCCGCAAAAATCGCTCTTCATTAGCGGCCCTTGTACAGGGATAATTGCGGTATCTGCGCCGGCAAACCCGTCAAAACCACGAGCTTCAGAAGAAGAAGCCGGGGCAAAAATCACAGATTCGGATCGGAGCAATAAAGCAAGCTTCTGAACCCCTTCCTTCTCTTCTGCGCTGAAATCTTTCCACTGAACATTCTGGGTGATAATCTTTTCCCAGCACTCTAACAGCGAAATAGCTGAAGAGGGCTCAATCAGCCACGGTTTATTGTATATGCTCGCTCCTACTTTGTAGTCCATGGGGCAAACATATCATCATAATGAAGCTATTAAAAGGACAGGGCATTAAGCCCCCAAAGGCCATTTTTAAGCGAAAAAGCCCGGCAATCGCCGGGCTTTTAAGTTAATAAAAGGGGGTTATTTACTTCCAGGCACAATCTTTCAGTACCCGAATAATCTGCTTCAATTTATCAGCCGAAATCTTAGTGTAGGTACCATTCACATCAGGCTTCCCGGACAGCCACCGGCTGAGTTTACTTGGAGAACACCCGATTTTCTTCGCTAATGCTGACACCTTGTATAGGTCAGCATGAGTATTTAAGAAATCTCTTACTTTATTTTCCATTCTGATACTTGTTTTCGGCCACGAACCAATCGCCTAATCTTCTCATTAAGCCAGCAATTTTATCGGCATCGTTACCGAAAAATGCAGCCATATCATCAATATCATCCATTATCTTGAAATCGGACATGGGTGCACCAGGAGTGTACTTCGCTAAAAACCTCGGCTGCTGGCTGTGATACACATAAATTGCATCAGGCTCCGCCATTGGATTGCGGACGATCATGAATCTTGGGAATTTTGCCATAATTTAAGAAGGGGCCGAAGCCCCTTTTTTTTATTCGTAAATATCTTCAAGTGAAGCATCGAAGCCGTTAAGCTTCAGGTGCTTTTCAATCTCATCGAACGTGTCGCAGATTGCGAAAGCGGTGCTCAGTTGTTTTCTGAGATCTTCGTGCTGGGTTTCTTCGAGATCCCATACTGCGAATTGGATTGTTTTACCGTTGAATTCTACTGCTGCACGGTTGTGGGAAATTGTGATGTTCATAGTTTTCTGCCCGTTTTTATCCGGGTGGCTCTCCCGGTTTTTGTGTTAATTGATAAGTCAAAGATACAACAATAATTGAAATAATCAACTTTTTTTGATTATTTTTTTTTTTTAATTTTTTTACCTAAAAGGGCAATCGAAATCGATCGCCCTTTTGTCTTTCAACCTCCTTATCCTGTGGGAAGACTAAGTTAGTGAATTTAAATATTTTACGGGTTTAAAAGCCCGTAAAATATTCGACGGGTTGCGCCATTTTGCACAGGTGAACAGCAACGATACATACCTAAAAAAAATTGGTACCGCCCTGAAGAAAAGGCGGATAGAACTGAACCTTACCTTGGTAGAACTGGAAGTTCGCACCGGGGTCAACGAAAGCACCATCTCAAAAATTGAAGGGGGTAAAAAGAACATTACCCTGCTGACACTGCGAAAGCTCGCCGAAGGCCTTGAATCCACGCCATCTGATCTCCTGAATATATAAGGCTTATTTCTCCGATTTAAATTTAAAGCCCAGACAAGCTATTGCTCGCTGGGCTTTGTTATTATTAACAGAACCTAAAGTTTCCAGTAATAACTTCAATTTTTCGTTTCAAGTATCCGCTTTTCGCATTCACCGATACCCCCTGCTCAACACTGTACATCGTCCACTTATTTTCCTTCGCATAACGTTGCAATAATGTGGATGGGTAACTAGAAAGCAGCCACTTGCCTTTGACGCTGGAGAGCAGCTGTAATAGGTTCTCATAGTCCTGCTCGTGATAACCGTTATAGTGACCGCAGTCGCTGTTGTAATAGGGTGGGTCGACATAAAAGAAACTGTCCTTCCCGTCACGGCTACGAATGATATAAAGTGCATCAGCACACTCGATCTGAGTGTTCTGAAGCCGGAGGGCCAGATCTGCAACGAATGATTCACGTTTATTCGTTATTTTTTTTGTGGTTGTTCCGTTCTGCTTGTCAAATCCCCAGCTACCGTTGAGCTGCGCTGAAAACGACTGCGATGACAGAACCCACACTGCCCACGCTCTTCGAACCTCGTCAAACAAATGTGGCTTGTTATAAATTGCCCAAGCATCATCATGTTGCTGCCTCGAATGCAGAGTGACTGACACTAAGGCTTGTAAATCGTGAAACCGATTTTTACACACTCGATAAAAGTTGATCAGCTCAGCATTGGTATCGTTGATCACTTCCACTTCGGAAGGCTCCTTTCCAAAATAAACCGCTGCGCCACCAACGAATGGTTCACAATAAAGTCTGTGTGGAGGGATAAATGGTAGGATCGTTGCTAATAGCTTTTGCTTCCCTCCATAATAGGTAATCGGGGTACGTAATATAGATTGCTTTTTCATAATTCAGGTTGATTTTGCTTATTTCTCCTGAACTGAAAAAAACTCCCAATGTAGATACATCAGGAGAAAAAAAACATAGATAACTGCCAAACATCAAATAAACAATAGCGAAATAGCAGAATGTTCAGTCGACCAGGTACCGTCTACTAAATCTGCGCGTTTTTCACAGCGAAAAACCAGCCCGGAATATCTTTCTTCATATTGTTTCCCTTCTTCGGGAATGCCGTCCCAGAGACGTCTCATACTTCTTAATTCAGCAGCGATTCCTTTATAATCAGCGGCTGCGATGAGAGGAACCAAAGCCTTCATCTCCCGACGACGATCACCCACCAGAGACGTGCCGCGATTGTACACCAGGTCGACGATCGCGCCAGCCGCACCGGGATGCAACTTATCAAGACCCGGATATATACGCACTGCGTCAGCCGCGTATCTGGGAAGTGTCCTTTCCAGAAAAACCTGCTTTGCGGCTGAAAAAGGAATGTGAATATCCTTTAGCTGTGCAACCTTCGCTCTTGCCTTCTCCCCTTTCAAGGTGCTACAGGCAAGTAAACGAAGAAAAGTTCGTTCATCGAGAAGATCCTGCCAATCTTCACGAATTTGCTGTAGGGTGTTGTAACCAAGATCATACCCGATCCCAATCGTAACGCCGCTGTTCGCCCCCGGATACGTTGGACTTGAGTATTTTCGCCGATAAACCAACTCGCTGGTTACCTCGGAGAAAATTGTAAGGTCAATCGCATCAGACGAAACTTTCAGAATCTGAACGTCTTTCCGAACCTCCGGCGGAAATAACGCAGCGAGCGTTTTCGGGCCACAAATCCCATCTACGGGAACCAGGCCTGCCCTACGCTGAAAAACCTCAACCGCAGCCTTGGTCAGTGGCCCATAATAGCCAGTAATGGGCAACTTCGCAAAGTTGAGCTCATTAAGCCGCGCTTGAATTTTTTTAACGTCCATATTGTCACTTTAAATTCGTGGCACCTAAAACACCAATCAATGCAACCCCAACCCACTTCAACGTCTTATTCTCTCGCCGCAACCGCCTGTTGGCCTGAATATATCCTTGCTCGCGCCATTCTACAGTAGCGATAATGTTTCGCACTGATTGCCTGTATTGTTCGATTGTGAATTCCGCCGCCAAAATCAAAGAATCCTGTGATTCAATCTGCCGTTGCTGAGCAGAAATCATACTATCCGCCGTTGATATATGCTCCTCGTTAAGGACCGTCAATATATCGACCTGATCGAGAAGGTTATTGATTTCGGTCGTAGGGTATTCTTCCTCTGTGATCATCTCCCTTACCTCCTTAACCGCGGCGAGCGCGGTGGCATTGGTCTCGCGTAATTTTGCCTCAGTTACTCTCAGCTGAGCACGAAGAAGCGCAATAGAATCGGCTCGCCGATCAGCCACGTGAGAAATCGAATCCTTCGCTTTTACGAACGAAGAATCCACCTCCTTTACGCGGACGATTTCCGGCTGTATTACCTGAGCAATCCGAGAGCGATCCGAACCAGGCGTGCATAATACCGAGACAATAATTATCATCGCCGCCAATCCAACGATTAACCCGGCGAAAAAGAGAAATCGTTTCTCCATCATTCTAATCTGGTTTATACGAAGGTTGAAACTTCGGAAGAAAAGTCCCTGTCGATAAATTGTCGGGAGTCCCTAAGTTCTTCCCATCATCATCGTCGTCGGCTGCTTCATCAACCTCATTTAAATCAGCCCCGGTAATTCTACACATAGCCCTGTTGAAGGGCTTCTTAATAAAGGGGTACATAAAAGCCGTGAAGCAGTAGCTAAAGAAAATGCTTGGGGCATCCTTCATTAACAAAGCGTCAGCGAAATACAGCGTGAGAATATACCCAAGAACAAGCGCAGAGCCGCCGACTAAGGCCTTAGTCGCAGCGACGACTTTCCACTTTTTTAAGTGAACACGTGCGCCGAATCCCCCAACCAGGACGAGAATTACAACGACAAAGTTGAGTTCGTTGCGAATGTAGTCTGCAATGATTTGAAAAAATTCCATTTTATTAAGGGTTTGGATTTGTGATATTTTTTTGCTCGCGCTTCATTTTCTTTCGAGCCTCCCACTTATTTGCAATGTCCAGGCAATAGTTTATTCCAGCAAGCACCGAGACTATTCCTCCGACTATAATAAGTGTCGGGCTTTGCGAAATCGTGGCCAATAAGATCGAACATCCGTAAGCAATTGGGGTCACAACTTTAGGTTCCATCAGGGATACGTTATTCATAGCAATTTACCCTTGATATTTTTGAATAAGAAGGACAGGCTACTTCTCGAATTTTAATCGACGTTGCTCAACCGTTATAAATTTCTTCTGTTCTCCGGCAGCGTACACGATCACGGTGACATCTGCACTTCCTGTGGCTCCTGCGTTATCCGTCACGGTAAGCCGAAACACATAGGTACCTGCTGACAGCCCCGTAACATTGGTCGTCGCCGATGTTGGTGAAACTATCGTCGCTGAGCCTCCAGAGATTTTCGACCACGAATAGGACACAACCGTTCCGTCAGAATCGGTTCCGGATCCAGACAACGTCACAGAATTCGTTGGAAGGGTAATCGACTGATTCGACCCTGCATTCGCAAGTGGTGGTTCGTTCTCCGATGGCGGATATCTGAATCTCTTACTGTGACGTACTAAATATTCATACACGTTGTAGCCGAGGCCTGGGATTGAATACGATGTTCCCCACGGCACCTCAAACCCGGAGTGACCGTGCCCCGACAACAGAATCATGTAGGGAAATAAATCGGGATCGGTCGCAGCATTTACCTGTGCTTGAAGATCTTGAGCCCCTTCGCGAAATGAAGCTTCTCCGGACGTCGATAAAGCACCCGCGAACCCGAGGATATATGCATCGTACCGCTGTGCGCGAGCGGCGAGCTCCGGCTTATTTACGTCATTCAGCGCAGGGGAGTGCGGCACATGCACAGAAAACTTCTTGACTATCGTTGAATCATTCGTGCTTACCTGCGAAATAACACCAGGAGACACCAATCCCCCGCCGCTGTATCCTGTGGTGAACATCATCAATGTGTCAATCTTGTATTTCCCTGACGTCGATTTTAATTTTTCCAGAATATCCTTGATGATAAATGGAAACGATGTAGGGGAAATTTGTATGCTGAACTGGGGAGCCAAAATTATAAATTCATATGTTGTCCCCTCAACCGTAACTGCCGGGGTATTGCCGTCAACAACGGCCTTCGGTAACCCGGCCTGGAGAATTCTGGAAACGTTGTAGGATCCGCTGTTGTGTCCTTCCCCAAAACCATGTGCAGAAAAAATGAAAGGGTACTTCTTCTCGTCGTTGACATTGTAACTGGGAGGAAGATACAATTGCGCATTGGCGGTATTGGAACCAGATGTAATCTTAACCGTAGTGGTTGTCCATTGACCTTTGGCGACCAATGGAGCAACCACGATTAACAAATAAATTAAATGCTTCATCATTTCTCGTATATAATTTGAAGCGCGTTACAGTAACTGAACTGGTTTGTGAATGTGATCGAAATTGTGATGGTTCCGCCAACCGGTGTAACATTTTCAAACTCGATCACGTCAGTCAGGTTTAATGCAGCATTCACGTTAACCGACTGCTCACCTAGGGTATAGGTTACCGGCCTTGATGTTGCGGAATTTCGGGAAACCACAGCACGTATTTTATAGGTTTTTCCATCGTCAAGCCCAGTGATATTCATTGTACTCGGCGACTGTGTCGAGAACCTTGCAGATTGGAAGACACTATCCGGGAAATTCATTGTGTTCCCTGCACCATAATTCGATTGGGCACCAGCGTTTGTGTTGTCACTATATCCATTAACCGTTGAGGTATTCGCAATCCACTGCACCCGTACACCGGTTGCTGTTCCCGTCTTCGTCTGCAGATAAGCACTCGGGTTGTTCGACGTCAGAGTCGAAGTCAGGGCCACTGAGTAGTTATTCCAAAGATCAGGGGCAGGACGAAGGATCTTACCGATATTGTTTGCCGAATCGTAGAAGTTAACTTGAATCGTATCATAGAGGCCTCCTGGCGCGGTTACCGTTCCAGAAACAGCGACATTCTTCGTCGTTGCTCCAGTTGCTGAAATGGTGATATTCCCACTTGGTGTGCCGGTGGAAGCTGACGCTGAAATACGAGCATAAATCGTTGTAGTAGCCAACACCCCATCAGCCGGTATAAGTGTAAGAGGACTTGTATAGGGGCCGCCAGATGATGTGCTTAATTCATAGTGAGAAGGAGCGGTCACCGTCACGTTTGAAGTCAGGTGCTGGCCAGAAACGGTGAAGGTGCTGTAACTTGAAGCGGTCCCGGCCGTAGTGTTGAATGCCGGAAGGCTGGTTTGATTGACGGTAAGCGTTGGTGTAGGAACGGCAACAATCCCTGATATTGGAATTGTAATTGTCGTTGCACCGCTCGACGAAACAACCAGGTCAGCGTCATTCGTGCCAAGCTCTGCGGTTGAAGCCATTCTGAAATACAAGGTGACCGGTTCACCAATAATATTGCCATCTGCCACCGTTAACAGGACGGAACTTCCAAATTCACCGGTCGGGGACGTACTTATTTCGAAGTTATCCCCCACCGAAACGTTGACATTCGCCAGCAAATTATCGCCGGAAATTGTAAAGGTCTTGTATGCAGACGCAACTCCGGGTGTTGAGGTAAAATCAGTAAAAGAAGTCGGTGACATATGCAACACAGGCTCGGTGCCGATGTGGTGCATGCTTCGCATGTTAACCTTCTTCGTGATTATCACCTGCGAGAATGACGCGGAGAAAATCGTAGCAAAAAAAAACAGTGAAAAAAGTTTTTTCATTCCTATCATTTTATCCTGTAATAGAATGTCAGACCACCAATTCTCTTTCCTCGATAAATCAAACACTGTCCAGACTTGATTGAGGTTGGCGGTGCTTCGTCAATTATCCTAACCCCGATATCACCGGAGGTGACTGAGAAGTTTGAAAAAAGGGTTGTTCCAGCCGTGCCAAAACCGGTTATATCATACACATCAGATGGGCCAGCAAAAATTCGAATCTCCAATCCGTCCGTTCCCTCATCCGACAATAGGCTGATCGACGTTGCAGTCGAAATCGTAGTGGTCGCCGCACCGGGATGAAGAAAAATATCGAAAGATCGGCCAGCCGGAATTTCGTGGTCGCCGGTAGAGAGGAGCGTATCTGTAACACCTCGACTGAACGTATAGGTGAGCTGATCGAGGGTGTGCGACTTTGAAATTTTCATCCCCGCCCCGGCAACAAATTTTATCCGCTTCAAAACGAGCGTGTCGGCATCCGGGCCGATCGCATGAGCCGTGGAATCTCCATCAGCGATTGCATTTCGAATCGTTGTCGAGGTATCCGATCGGCGTTTATCGGCGGCGGACATGAGTCCAGCCTCTGTACCTGTCGCAACGGACAATACGACTCCAGTACCATTATCGTTACTAATCGTGTTTGTCGTCGAGGATTTGGAAAGCGATAGGTTGGTTGGGCCGCCGCCTTCCCCTCCGCTCGGTTGGTCGTACCATCCCTTCACGCCCGCGCTGTTTGTTCCATATAATTTATTGTTCCCTGGGTTAAGCACATCATTCTCAAGATGTAACGAATCGACACCTGAGGAAGTCAGGGTTGCGTCGAGCGATCCGCCGATCGGAACCGTGAAAGGTCGACTTAACGAGTCACTTATTGCAGTACCGACTATCTCCTCAACCTCAACTTCTGTTAAACCACCGCCGGTACCGACACTGTCGATATAGGCCAAAATCTTTTGACCGTTTTTGTAGAAATAAACGGAATCGTTACTGCGGAAAATCGAATCGATATAAGGCTTCCCCCACCAGGTGGTATCTGCAGGTGTTATTCCTTTCACCAACGCAGGAACGGTCGGATCGACTTCCGGCCCTCCACCGCCTCCGCCGGCACCGACACTATCGATATAGGCCAAAATCTTTTGACCGTTTTTGTAGAAATAAACGGAATCGTTACTGCGGAAAATCGAATCGATATAAGGCTTCCCCCACCGGGTGGTATCTGCAGGTGTTATTCCTTTCACCAACGCAGGAACGGTCGGATCTATCTCTAATCCGCCGCCGGTTAAGCCCGGTAATTTCAATGAAATTGACGGGAATCCCCCGCGCCTTGTGAGATAAATTGTGTCGTTGCTGATGTATGCGCTGTCAACAGCATAGGCCTTCATCAGATTGGCAATTCCGTTAAATACAGTGTTAAAATGGGTAGCTGTCAGCAGCCTGGCACCGTTTGAAACGATAACTGTATTGATGTAGTTGCGTAGTGCGGCAGTGTCGTTAATCGGCGTCTGTGCATTCACCGCGGAAATCAATGCCAACGAAATCAGTAGGGTGAAAAATCGCTTCATCGTATTAATCGTGGTTAAAAAAATCATCGTTAAAGTCGTCTCCGAAATCTCCCTGCACTGCCACAGGTAATGTGTACTCAGCGTCATCAATCACAATCGTATCAGGAGCCAGGTAGATTGGAGCAGGATCCGGTGATTGCCAAACAAACTGAACAGTTCTCCTTCTGTTGGAAGAAGAATCACCGGAATTATAATCATAGCGGAAATCTGCACCGGCCTGACGATCACCGATCAGCCGGTGAACGCCGGAACGATCCTTAACCAGTAGAACATACTGGTGGAACCGCATGGCCTGAATTGATAAAAGAATATTGATGTTGTCGCCGGAAAGCTCTCCAGTGACGGTAGTTTCAATGAATGGCCCATTGTGATCCTCTTTGTCAATTTCTGATAAGACACGACCCTTATCAATCGCGTTCAGCCTGTACCATGTTGCGCCAGGCCTCAATAGGATCGGAGTTTCCAAAACTCCGGTTTCGGGATTTGCAGTCGGCCAAGTTTGTACATCCTCCCACTTCGCAAAAGCGGTAAGGCACAGCCCTCCGGGCGCAGGTTGCACCCGGCGTAGGTGTTGTATTGGCGCATAGAGGTTGTACATGCGCCGAAATTCAGGAAAGAATAAGGAGGTAGAAAGGACAGGTAATTAGAACAGCGAAAGCTGATTTCGTCCTGTCGCCTGCTGGAATCTTCTCACAACGTTGCTCAGGTAACTGATATCAGCTTTAACTGCATCAGGAATCTGACTTGCTGTTTTTACGGCAATTCTGTCGCGATATTCCATTTTTTTCAAACAGTCGAAGGAAACATCCTCATCAAGTTCAATGCCGTATTTTTCGGCAAATTTTTCGATTGCTTCCTTCACCGTCTCTCCAGTGTCGGTCAACGCCTGAACGTATCGATGCAGCTCTTCACGGAACTGATTTTCAAAGAAATTGTTCAGCCTGACAATTACCGACGGTGAAAGCTCCTGGTTGATACGATACAGGTAATCCCATGGAATCAGCACCCTCAACACAGAATTGTAAGATCTGAGCTTAATATTCAAATCGTAGCTGGACAGTTTCGTTTTGGTGGTGTCCTTCAACTTGGTGAGAACAATATCACCGAATGAAGTTGAAGCCTTCACTTCCAACGGGAAGCCATACCGGGCTGCGAGATATTTCCAGATGTAGGCCTTCACTGGAATTTTTACGTTAAAATGAGTAGGTTTCACGGCTATCGGGGTTTTAAATTACTGAATTTGTTGAGGCTTTTTGTAGATGTAAATTCCGAGGACGGTTTCCGAATTTATAGTCGGAATCTTATTCTTCATGAACTGAATGAAATCGTATTTGTCCATCCCGTGGCTACTGATCGTGTCGACATTATGCAATTTTTCCACTGTTACTTTGGCGATATCAACTAGCTCGACGGATACCGGCGGATGGCTATTGTCCTCTGTCTCTACTGCAAAAATCTGTCCGATTTTTTCGAGCGGAATACCATTAGGTGCGATATCGAGGTGGATAAATCCGTTACAACTGAGCTTGCAATTGTAATTTGTTTTCCAAAGCATTTTTTTATGAGATTCCATGTGACTAGAATTTTATTCCATTTCTATGAAGAACAAGTTCAGGAGCGTTGAAAAAATGTTTCATTAATTCGTTGAGCCCAAACTGAAGATCAGGGCGAAGCTTGGAAATTTGCTGAATGATGCTTTTCTGAGTCTCCATTAATTCATACAATGCCTCATCCTCCACCCCCCACATATCGAGAATCCCACCAGACAATTCGGAAGTTAACTCACCGAGTAGCTGGTTGACGAGCATTTTAATCTTATGCCGATATATAGCGGTGTGTTTAAGCTCATCCAGGAGGGTAAGCAACTCCCATTTTACAACAATCATATTCAGGACAAGCAATGACTCCTCTTTGGTGAAGTTTCTCGGTTTTGATTTATACGTCAGCTTAATCATACAAGTATTTTAAAAAGATCAATAAAGTGTTGGTATGATTCTGAAGGTGACCAGCATCTGATATCTGCCTCAGCCACAACGTTTGATTCCCATTCATATTCCAATGCAATCCGATCAGCCTCCTTTACAGAATCAAACTTTTCCTTTGGAATCCCGAATTTTTCTCCGATAGCCGACATTACCCGATTTTCCATTTTGACGTAATCCGGAAGCAGCTCTTTTATCGGCTTCGGAAGGTCTACCATATATGCCTCGGATGCATCATGCAATAGAGCAGCGAGAGACAGGTCGGAATTGTTAACTAAATCAGCAACATGAACTGAATGTTGGGCGACTGAGTAGAATCGCCGAGCGTGGCCGCCGAAACGGCACTGCATAGAAAGCGAATGAGCAATATCGATTATATCGACTTGGTCGGGAGTGATCAGAATCGGACTAACATATTTTCCGGTAAACGTTCTGATGCGACCAGGCGTGTATAGGTTTTCTTTTATCATTGAATGATTTTTACAAAAGTGTTAGTTGAGTTGACTGGTTGGTGAGTTAATATTTTAAATCTGTCCAGTGAATCAGAGAGCCGAAGAAGTCTTTATCAAACCACTGGAAGAATTGACTGACTGAATCGAAGCCATCGTTGTGGGCAAGAGCTTCGATCTCATTTTTTTTAAGAATCCTCATTCTGCCTGATTCATCCTTAATTGCCACCATTGGTGAGTTTTCGAAGTACATGATCTGAATCTTCTGCGTACTTACTACAGGTAATCTAGGCGCGAATCTCACAGGTCTTGACCAGTAGGGCCGACCTGACCAGAAAACAAAGTCGATCATCACGCCCGGTTTCCAAGCCCCCTTCTTGTTAGGGCGGATGGTGTGAAGTTTAGGTTTTACGATTTGTTTTGAAAGTCGGTTGCAATCAAGCAGGTCAATCTGTTCCCTGCGGCTGATAATTCCGGCCTCATAAACGCCCTGCAATATTTTTTCAGGGAAGTTGGTTTCCCTTCCGTATATATATCTTGTGAATGGCAGGTTCATTTTAATTGATTAATTAGTTGAGGGAATTCATTGTATTCTACTCCATCCAGAAGGCGCCCGGCTGCTTTCTTTCCAACCTTTTTCATTACTCCATATTCGTCTAGCCCCCATTCTCCCCATTGTTTGAAAAAGAAGGGAATGTTAGTAGCCGAGCATTGTCCTTGAATACTTCTTACCCAACCTGGATTGATAGGTCTTGCATTAGGGCCTGATTCGCCGCCGACAATAACCCAGTGAATGCCTGCAAGTGCGGGCTTCCCTAATACAGAGGGATAATCCGTCCGACCGGTGACATCCGAAAACTCAACCGGCCCTAACAAAGGTTCCATGCTTAGAAACCGTACTGATGCAGGGACTTTGAGCAAATGCGGAATCCTTTCATCTGCTGTCTTTTGATCTTCAACACTGGTGCCGATCCAGATGTTTTCGGGAAAGTTTTTTAGCCAATGCGGACGGTTGACAGTTAACAACGGTAAAATATTTTGTGGGCGTTTAGTGAGCAACTGCCATATCAGATTTGGTGTTTTTTCTATCAGGCTAAATAACCTGTCCAAGTGAGGCAATGTATCCGGATGACCCTCAAACACATCAGCCATGCTTGCACAGAACACCTTTGCAGGAACACCCGATTTTTCAGCATCCTTATTCCATTTCAGAGGCTGCCTCCAATATTGTTCACTCATTGCCTTCCTTGATGATCTAGGCCCCCAGTGACCACCGTTCCAGCGATTATCAAGTGTTTCCGCGTAACAATTCTTACATCCTGATGAAACTTTCACACACCCCCACCAAGGGTTGAATGTGTGATCTGTCCACTCTATTTTTGAATTATTCATTACTACTGATTTTCGAAGATTAAGAAATCATCCAACTCCCCTTTTCTGATTCTTTCAGCTGTTCGAATCCAGAGGTCGGACACTTCGGAGAAGGAAGCCTTTCTATCTAATTTTCGCTCACCAATATCATCTTGCCGACCGCTAATGGTTAGAGCCGTCCAAAGTGTGCAACCAATAGGAACCCCTTCTTTATCAAGAGAAAAACCGAGCTTGCTGTTTATTCCGATCGCAAATAGGAGTGTTATATGACAGGCGACAATTCACTCTCCGAGGCGATGCCCCAATGACCATTATCCCAGTCTATATAATATTGATAGCTTTCATTAAAAGCAAACGGTTCTCTGTAAAGCTTTCTAACTGTACCTAATTTACCATCCCAATTTGCACGCACCTTTTGCCCGTCATATAACAAGCGGTTTTGTGCTATTGCCGTTTCAGTTGTCGGCTCAACACTTGAATTACTGTTTTTCATTTGTACTAAAAATTAACTGTGAATAAATATGTTGGCAACAGACACAAAGCCGCCCCAACGTTTTATCAGGCGAGTTTTTCCACTGCGCTAAGTCCGGCCTTATCGCAGGAATCCACCCTTCCATACAGGCAACGGTTCCGCAGTTGTGTTCTTTGTCAAACTCTTTCACGTACTTTGAGAAGTCAAACCCTTTGCCGGGTTGTTCAATAATTTTCGCCACTCCCTCCCTGATCTCGTCGAGGAAGGCGGCGGCCTTTTCGCGGGTGTCTTGTTCTGTCATACTTCTCTGATATTAATGTTGTGATTAAAGGATTACTGAGAGTTCGCTCAGCTCGATCTTCCGGATGGGTACTGAAGTTTTTTGACTGATAACCCAGTGGTTCTGGTATTCTTTGAACTCGGTGGCTGTGTATTCGTAGATGAAGAATCCGCTCTTCTCAAGTCTGGAAATATCTGATTCAGTAAACCACGCGAACAATTCCTTTAGGCTTTTAGTAGCAGAAAGCCAACCGACAATATCTGAATCGAACGGCATTTGAAGATTCGCGTTTGCGCAGAAACTGAATTTGTTGTGAATAAGCCCGGTAAACACCCCCTGTTGGTCGTACCAGAGCCCTTGCTTGGTGTCTTGGTTGCAGACGCGATAGAATGTTTTGTTCATGTTTCTTTAATTGTTATTCCGTGAACTTTTAGCATTAGTTTTTTTTTCTTCCTGTACTCCCTGGTTCGGAATCCCTTCGCATCCTCGACTACTGTTTCTCCGTTTTCTTCGTAGACAAAATCAGCTACGTACTTCAGCGAATGGGTTCCTCCGGGGTTGAGTTCATAGGGTACTTGTAATCGTAGGTTGTGGATCAGTTTTGCGTTTTCGAGTAACTTAAGGTGAGAGTATCTGAAGGCTTCTTTCTGCGAATCGAAGGTTATGCCGTCTACTACTGTTTTTCTGTTGCTGAACTTTGACCGCTTTTCTTCTTTTCGTTCCTCGATTATCAAGTGTTTCAGCGTAACAGTTCTTACACCCGGATGAAACTTTCACACACCCCCACCAAGGGTTGAATGTGTGATCTGTCCACTCTATTTTTGAATTATTCATTACTACTGATTTTCGAAGATTAAGATTTCATGCGTGTTAAGTTTTGATCAACATCCAGAGATTGAACCATTTGAACACCTGCTTGCTGTACTCCTGTTTCTAAGCCACAAACGGCACTAAAATAACCCTTTGCCGTTGGCCTGTACTTCCCTTTAATTTTCATACCTTATTACATTTTAAATCGATTGAACATAGATTATTCTTCGGCGGCGAGTCCGGATCCTCCATATCTGAATCCGCATTTACAATCGCATAGGATGCAATATTTCTGAACTGCTTCGGCAGCGATATCCCTCAAACTGCTCAGAATTTCATTTAACCGGCGATGAGCCGGATCCTCCCGGTAAATAGAACGAAGGCAGTCCTTCCCCTCCTCATAGAGGTCAGAAATCTGGTTGATTTTCTCGTCGAGTGTCTTTGGCATTTTTTTATTTTTTGGGGTTTTCGATTCTGTTTTTTTGTGCCTCCGTGCCTCCCGTGCCTCCTTGCGCCTCTGTGTGCCTCCGAAAGTTGGTAGTATGCCTCCAACATCTAAGAGGATATTTATTTGATTTTTAAATAATTATGGTTAGAGGCACTAAGAGGCACTATTTTCGTCAGTTTTCTAGCAAAGCCCGAAATTTTTAAAATCTCGCTAAAACGGCAATTCGGGATCCGGAGTCGGAATTGGTGAAAAATTTTCATTTTCACCCAGTGCCTCTGGAAGCGGGGCACCTCCGGTCATGACCGTATCCTCACGTTCGATATTTAGGTTTAACTCGTCATATCTGAACGCGTAACAGCTGCTCTTTTGAACCTCTAACTTTTTTTGATATTCGATTCGTTGGCTGGCCGGGGTGAGTCCATTGCCAGGCTGTGTCACGAGCTCATCAGATCCAGTGAATCGCTTGAACGTTTTACTTTTTACCGGGCCGAGGTAATATCGCCGTGAACTCAGGTAGTGGAGCAAGGTCTCGATGTTCATTGCTTCTTTACCTGTGCGAGATCTGAATGCGCTTTGGAATAATTTGTGAACGTTATTCAATCGCAAATACAGAACCTTCGTCGGCGCGTCCAATGCAACATCGACCTCCTCCTTATTCCCCTTCCTAATTCGAACTGAAACAGATTCTTCGATAAGATAATCCCACCCGGAGTTGACTTGCTTAGAATCCACCAGGAATTCAAGTGTGCGCCAAAACTCAGCAAGCGTGTCAGAGTTTCGGATAAATTGACTCCATGTTATGGCCTTTTCAAAACAGTACTCAATGAATTCCTCTTTCGTTTCCGGTAGATTGATATGGTCGGCGATCATTGCATAACAGGTGGCTAGGTGCGCGTAGTTCTGAAGGATACGTTGATTCAATTGTCTGGCTTCTTGTTTTTTCAGCCTCCATTCGCTGAGTTGGTTATTCAGTCGTTCTTTGTAGTGAGATTGAAAATAGGCTCGGTGAGCAAGCAATTCAACGAGAATGCTGTTCAATCCAATCAGTTCCCATTCCTTCAGCTTCTCGTAGGCCTTGCGATCATCCTCCGTCATATTATCTCTTACGCTGAATGGCTCAATAATACTCCTGGTTACAACTGAATTATCATCGGCTGTGATCAGCTTTTGCCCGGTAAGAATAAGCGTACTCCTTACCCGCATGATCTCCGTTTTATTCTTGCTTCCACCTTTACCTCTTTCGCGGCCTTCACCGTCGAAGGCTCCCTTGATGGCTTGAAACCACTCCGGCTTTATTGTTTCAATCTCAACTTCGTTGAGGTGTGCCGGACAATTTATATAACGCTGCATGTAATTGAAGAAGGCAAAGTCAGTACCGGAGTTCACGTTGAACGCCGGGCGTTTGAAGTAAAATAAAGCCGTTATCGATTCAGCCCATTTGCTCTTACCGGACGAAGGCTCCCCATATGCGTATAAGTGTGGACAGTTGTTGTCGACTTCAAATATTATATCGCGGAACATGGTGAGAATCGAAAAGGCAATGGCCACCAGACCCTGACGGTTGGGATATACTCGGTTCATTTGTTTGGCCCATTCCTCGAATCTCACAGGACTTTCTTTGTACGTGAGATAGCGATCGTTTTCGTAGGGATCCTCTCCAGTACGTTGAAGTTGTCGGTACGCTTCACAGCTTGCCGGGATCAGGAAATTCTCACCCTTGTGATTGACAATTCCGAAGTTATCGAGCATTTTCAAGCCTTCGCCAGGTACATAGACACGATCGACATAAGCGAAGAACGAGAATGTTTGCCAACCTAGGCTCGTCAATTCAATACAGCGTGGAAAATTCTCCAAAAGTTCACTGGCTATTCGTTTCCATTGGTTTGCCGATCCAAAAATCATGAAGTTACCTTCGCTTACAGAGATACTTTGGAATTGATCGGGAGAAGGGATCATTTTAGCGGGAACATCCAGCACAGCCGATCGTTTCCCGTTATTGATTCGAAGCAGATATCGGCTTTCCTGCCCTGCGTAGACATGAAATAGAGGATCGACCAAAAAGTTAGTAATTTGACTTTTCCCCGCACTCGAAAAGCTGTAGTACCCGATAATTTGCTTTCCGTCGACTTTTCTTGAAACAGGGATAAAGCCATTTTCCAAAAAAGCTTCTCTCTGCTCATTTGTTACCCAGGTTGGGAGTTTGACGCCATCGGGATCATCAGCCAACTCTTTCGTTTCGCTTTTCTCCTCAACCAATTTCAACAGCTGCTTTTTCGTATCAGTCACCTTCCACGAAAATTCCTTGCACAGGTGTTCGAGATACTGCTCACGGATAAGGTCATTATTAATATTCGACAGCAGCTGAAGAACGTACTGTTTAACCCTAGCTTTCGCATGGAGATCATCTCCAGCGTCAGCGTTCAACTCGTGCGCCCTCGCAATCACGCCGTCTTTCCGGACAGGTTCCTTCACCTCATCCCCCTGGTTCAATACAAACTCATCTGGATCCTTCCCGTCATATTGAACAGTTTCCACCCTGAAATCTTCGGAAAGCAAAGCCTCAATCGATTTTGCGAAAGAACTCTTACCAGCTTGGTCGTTATCCCTCCAAATAGCAACATGTTGAGTATATTTTTTTAGCAACTGAATCTGCTGAGAGGTGAACGCAGTACCGCAGGTTGCTACAACATTTTCAATTCCGTGATTGAAAGGAGTGATCAGATCCATATAGCCCTCCACCACGTAAGCAAATCTTTTTTCTTTTATGGCTTTTGCGGCCCTATCGAGGCCAAAAAGCACTGAGCTTTTATTATAAATCTCGCATTCTGCGGGATTTATATACTTCGGGTAGTCTTTCCCTTTATCATCAGGAGAAACCTCGATAAAACGCCCAGCAAGGCCAATAAATCGGCCAACCCTGTCAGTGATCGGAATAATAATACGTGATCGATAGCCATCGTAGTTTTTCCCCTCAACTTTTGCACGGCGGATGATACCAAGCTTTGCCGCAGGATCGAACATATTTCTATTAATAAGCTGAGGTGTTATGAAGTGCCAGTCTTCACCAGCCCACCCGAGGTTCCACTCAAGGATCTGATCTTCTGTAATTCCGCGCCCAGCGAGATAAGTTTTCACCGGGTGATCCTCGGGAAGATCCAGAAGTTTTTTCTTGTATATAGGAACAACGTAGTCGAGAACTGCCTCTTGCTGTTCAATCGCAGACTTCTTTTTTTCCCAGGTTGCTTTATCGGCAGGCTCTTCAAATTCCAGCTGAACTCCGCTGATATCAGCAATTTTTTTGCAAGCATCGATAAAACTTAATTTTTCGTGATTCATCACGAATCGAATCACATCGCCGGACTCACCGCAGCCGAAGCATTTATAAATTCCTTTAGCCTCGCTTACCTTAAAGCTCGGCGTCTTTTCGTTGTGAAATGGACAGCAGCCTTCATGCGAGGCTCCTTTGTGCTTTAATGAGATATAGGAGCTTAATACTTGGACGATCGATGCGCTTCTAACTCTTTCAACTGAATCGTTAGTCAGGTTCATTATAGGAATATTAAAAAAGGGTAGGTTGCTTATCTTTTTTCTTAACTGCCTGTGGGTATCGGCTCACAGCTTCCCGGTCAGATCTAACTTTGTAAAAAAGAATTACGAAGACTACCGATATTAATACAAATCCGACCTCGTTGATCTGAATTGTTACTTCCATGTGGCTACATTTTGAATTTCCTGCCTCTTTTCTGCTACTTGCTTGCGATGGTGGTTGACTCCAATTAACATGAGAATTATCCAAAGGCATGCAAATCCAAACCAACGGTTTTCAATTGAATTAATCTTTTTGACTGTTTCTTGAATTTTCTTTTTCGACCACAGGTGCTGTTCAAATTGATACACGTCAATAAGTCTTTTGTACTCGCCGACAGAGCAAAAAAAGTAAACAGCAGCGCAGGCGATAATCACAATCGATAGGTAGAAAAAAAGGTTCATGATTTAGGATTTTAATTTTAGAAGGGAAGATCATCGACAGAAGAAGGAGGAATGACTTCTTGTGATTGTGGTTGAAATTGAGGCCGCTCTTCTGGTTGGTCACGTCTTCCACCGAGCAATTGAATTTCGTCAACACGAAGGCGTAATTGAGGGATAGTCTGATTAAATTGATTTTTGTACGAATCAACAGACGGCATCCCTTTCACGTAAATCTGCGTTCCTTTCTGCAGATACTCAGCAACCTTTGTCTTTTCCGTCCAATAAGAGCAGTTAACCCAGATTGAAGCCGATATCTTTTGCCCATCCTTGTCATTGTATGTGTAGGAATGAGCAAGAGAGAAATTAATTACTTTTCTCCCATTAACAACGCTGACAACAGCGTCTCGGCCCAGGTGACCGATTACTTGAAGAAGAATCATTGTTTAGGATTTTATAAAAAAAATAGTGAGGTAAGATTTCTGTGCTGACGAAGGGAATCGAACCCTTTTCCTTCTTGAGCCTACCCCCGTAAATTCAAGTGCGTTTCCAATCCGCCACATCAGCATAAGTACCGGGAGCAGGATTCGAACCTGCACGGGAGAACAGTTTAGGACTTTCACCTTGGTCACCTCCCAACTCCGCTGTAGCGTCTACCAATTCCGCCATCCCGGTAAGTGCAGCTCGTAGAAACGAGCCGCGTCGAAGCATTAAAGTACCTATGATTGCATGCCTATATACCTATTTTGAAGCCTCTACGGCTTTTATTTTCCTGTTTCTTTTTTCGATGATCATAGCTGCGTTTAAATCGATATCCCGTTTCCGGGGAGCCGAACCGTAGACACAGTTCAGCTTCTTGCTAAGCAACTGGATTTTCTGATGTAACCCAGCTGCATAGATTTGCAGTTCATTTAGTTCCTTGCGAATTTGAGCTTGAGTCATTTTTAACAGAATATTTCAAAAGGAATCCAGCTACTTTGCTATTTTAGTGTTACGAATTCGTCTTTTCGAATCCACTTCCTCTAGAAGATCTCCCCGCTTTAATTTCGTTTTCCTTTGAATGACCTCAATGGCAGCCAGCGTTGTTAAGTCGCCATTCGGTCTGTTATTTTTAATTTTCCGAATGAGCTGACCTTCTGTGATATTGAAAATTGGCAAAAGCTCCTGCCGAACTTCTTTTGAATTGATTCTTTTGATTGCTTCGCACGAAAGCCTGTACTTGGGAAAAACCACTGTTCGCATAAATTATTATTATATTAGCGTCTGCATCATATGCACAGCATTTAATGCACAGCATCGAATGCAGGACAAAAATGGTAAACTTGTTTATCAAAACCAAACTTTTTGATAAATTTTTTTATCGATAATTCCTTTTTACATGAACATCAAAGAGTTACGTAAAAAGCTGGGCATGAGCCAGCAAGTGCTTTCCGACAAAACCGGGATTCCGAAAGGCCGTATTGCGCAGTGGGAAGCTGGTAACGGCCGCCCAAAGGTCGATGATACCAAAAAATTGAAAAACTTCTTTATCGAGTGTGGGTTAAGCGGCGAATTCGGAGACGAAGTCGACGAACGCCCTGGCGGCGAAATGGTAGGAAAGTATATTAAGAATCTGGAGCAGACAAATGCGCTGCTCCAGAGACTGGTGAATGTTAGTTTGGACAAACTATCCAGCGATCTTCATCGTCTTTTAACAGCACAGACGATTGCTCGCGCGGAGGTACGAGCGTTCGGGGAATATCAGGTAATGAAGGACGCTCGTGGTGACGATTCGAAGCGGGTACAGATAATGCGACAAATAAACAACTTAATCGCCGCAAATCTTCAGGTAGAAGACGAAGGGAACAACCTTTTCGATGTTCGCAATTGAAGCAATTCATAAATCACTTTAGGGTTTATGTAATGATATTCAAGCCCCATAGGAAACGGAAATCGAACTTGAAATATAAGATTTATTCAAAAACAAAACCCTACACCATGCTTCCTCAAATTCTACTTGTAATCGCTGGAGTAGCGATTGCTATGATCATTCTCCAGGCTGCAATCAGCTATGCGACAAAAACTAAAGAACGACAGAAAATCGAAGAAGCGTCATTTTATCTTCTCTCTGAAATAGCATTGAAGCTGGGAGTTGATGATAAAGTTGTTGAAAAAGCAAAGTCGCACTCAGGAATTCCGTTCGGCATCGGGAAGGAATAATTCAGAAAAACTTCGATCGACAGCTTTTTTTGGCTAAAAAAGAAGTAGCAAAAAGGGTAGCAAAACGCCAATAATTTAAAAAACCATTTGATATAATAACAAATGAACGCCAACTGGTTAATCGATACGAATGAATGCTGCACTTCTCTTAGGATCTAGCGGGGCGACCCGTGCAGGTTCGATTCCTGTCATCCGCACAAATTTTCACGGCCTGAAACATCGTTTCGGGCCTTTTAGTTTACCCTCTATAAAACGGTATTTCTTCCAAAAAAGTTGGCTCCCCTCCCCGCCGGACAGAAATTGGGATCCGGGGTAACGTCATGGCAACGGCACCGCCCAGGCAATGCAGAAAGAAACGCCAACCTTCCAACCGATCCAAAATTTGCAGATTCCAGCTTTTTTTCGTAACTTATTAGAATAACCTCTTTTCTTTTTGAAACCAGCTGCATCGCCCTGATCAGCTTCCGTTGTGTCACTACCTTCAGCGTTCGGTTCCCTGATCCGCATGGTATGCATGGTAGGTAAAGGCATGCCCCGCACCTACCCATTCTGATCCCCCCAACACATCCGGTCCAGGTTGTATTCCTGTAAAAAAATCACTAGCTTGTTCTCAATTCCCGATTTTACCCCTTGAATTTGTCCCCCTCCCCCTTTCCCGATCGTCAATAAGACGAACCAAAAAAGTATTGACATGAAAGAGTTTGCATTGATCTTCAGATTGAAGGACATCGCCGATTTCAAGCCCACACCCGAACAACTACAGGAACGGATGAACTGGCTGGCAGGCATTGCGGCACAGAACAAGTTGGTGGACAAGGGCAATACCCTGCTGCCGACAAAGGGAAGCGCCAAAACCGTTAGGCCGGGAAATGTGGTGAGCGATGGCCCCTATACCGAAATCAAGGAATTCATCAGCGGCTACATTGTGGTAAAAGCAGAAAGCATTGATGAAGCGGTAGAAATGGCCAGACAGAACCCGATTTTTGAACAAACGGGAGGTAATATCGAAATCCGCGAAGTCCTAAAACGGGAATGATATTGAGAAGTCCTGTATCGCATACCGAACTATTGTCCAAATTGTTCCGACACGAATACGGAAGAATGACGGCTGTTTTATGCCGTCATTTTGGTATTACGCATATGGAAACAGCGGAAGACATTGTCAGCGATACCTTTCTGAAAGCCTCCGAATACTGGGCCGCCAACGGCATCCCCCACAATCCGGAAGGCTGGCTTTATGCAGTGGCCAAAAACAAGGCAAAAGATCATTTCAAACATCAGTCTATCGTTGATGAATATGCGAAAAATACGGAATCGGGCGAACGATATTCGGAACCGGAAATCGATTTCAGCACGGAAGCCATTTCCGACAGCGAGCTCGCCATGATCTTCGCCGTTTCCGACCCCATGAACCCGGTGGAAGCACAAATCAGCCTGGCCCTCAAAATACTCTGTGGATTTACAGTTGAGGAAATCGCCAACGCACTCCTGGAGAAACCGGAAACCATCAAAAAAAGACTGCAGCGTGCCCGCGACAACCTGCGCACGCATAATTTCCAGATCCGACCCCTTTCCCGACAAGACATCGAATCCCGTTTCGAAACCGTTCTGAAAACCCTGTACCTGCTGTTCAACGAAGGATATTTCTCCAAAACCAATAACAGAATGGTACGTAAGGAGCTTTGCCTGGAAGCCATGCGCCTGGCAATGATACTGACCGAAAACCCGCTGACCAACAGCTCCCTGACCCATGCCCTGCTGGCCCTGATGTGTTACCAAAGCTCGCGCCTGGATGCCCGTATCAACGAGGAGGGGGAAGTGGTCCTCTTCGACCAGCAGGATCGGAAGCGTTGGGATCATTCCCTGATTGAAAAGGGCAACTATTTCCTGATCATGGCCACCGACGGCAACGAAGTCTCGAAATACCACCTCGAAGCAGGCATCGCCTACTGGCATACTACCGGCTCCGACAACAAGTGGCATCATATTCTCCAACTCTACAATCAGCTCCTGATCATCGAATATTCTCCTATGGCCGCCCTCAACCGAACCTTTGCCTATGCCCAGGTGCACGGACATGAAAAGGCCATCGCCGAAGCAGAAAAGCTGAACCTGCCCGACAGCAGTTACTACCACGGACTAATGGGATATCTGTACTCGAAATCGGATATCCGCAAAGCCGTCCTCCATTACGAAAATGCCATGAACCTCACGAAATCACCGGCTGAAAAAGAAACATTAAGGAAAGAGATAGAGAGGATGAAAACGGCGTTACCTGAAGGCTAAAGGTTTCCTAATCTATGGATAGACGTCATGGGGCATGCGCTCCGAGAGCGATGGGCAGAAGTGCTAATTCCAAATTATACCGTTCGGTATTTTTTACATCGATCGATCGAAATCAATAAAAAATGATCCCAGACGAAACCGGGATCATTATTACTAAAACTACCGATATTAACGTAAGAAGGCCATGGCCACGCCGCCGTCCACGTTCAGTTGATTTCCGGTTGATTTCGACATCAAACCGCCGACGAACGCAAAGCAGGCGTTTGCAATATCTTCAGGTAAGATTATCTTGTTAAGCAATGTCCTTTTGGCATAATAGGCGGGAAGTTCCTCCACCTTGATTCCATAGGCTTTGGCCCGCCCTTCGGCCCATCCGCCGGCCCATATATTACTGTCGGCAATAACCGCGTCCGGGTTCACCGCATTTACACGGATATTATAAGCCCCAAGTTCCGCGGCCATAAGGCGTGTAAGGTGTGCCTGGGCAGCCTTTGCGGATCCATAACCCGGGTTATTGGGCCCGGCGACCACGGCATTCTTGGATACTATATTTATTATGTCGCCATCGAGCCCCTGCGCCTTCAGAATCCTCGAAGCGGCCTTCGAAACGATAAACTGGCCTTTGACCAGGATTTCATAGAGGAGATCCCACTCCTTCAACGAGTGGTCGGCAATCGACTTAGAAATACTTATTCCCGCATTGTTTACGATAATGTCCAATCCACCGAATTGCAGCACAGCCTCTTCAATTGCTTTCTCAACCATGTCCGGATTCGTTACGTCGAGAACTGCAGACGCAACCCTGTCTGTTCCGAACTTCTTGACGAATTCCTTACGCGTTTCCTCCAACCGGTCCGTATTGATATCGTTCAAAAGTACGCAGGCTCCCTCCTCGGCGAATTTGCGTGCAATGGCCTTTCCGATACCGCCGCCGCTTCCGGTCACCAGCGCGACTTTTCCGCTCAGGGCCTTCGGCTTCGGCATACGTTGGAGTTTGGCCTCTTCCAGCAGCCAATATTCAATATCAAAAGCCTCCTGACGCGGCAGTGATGTATACTCGCTAACTGCTTCCGCTCCCCGCATTACGTTGATGGCATTGATATAAAATTCAGAAGCTACACGGGCTGTTTGTTTGTCCTTTGCAAAACTGAACATTCCAACGCCCGGATACAATATGATAACCGGATTGGGATCCCGCATTGCAGGACTGTTGGAATGTTTGCATGACTGATAATAGTCCTCATACATCTTTCTATATTCACTGAACGCGGGTTCAAGTCGTGCCCTGACTTTCTCAGAATCGGACAAGTCTGCGTTGGGTGAAATGGTCAATACAAGGGGACTGATCTTTGTCCTCAAAAAATGATCCGGACAGCTGGTCCCCATTGGAGCAAGGCGATCCAGATCATTGGAATTAACGTATTCCAACACCCGCGTGTCGTCGGTAAAATGGCCAACCATCCGGTTCTGGCTGCTGCAAAGCCCCCTCAATACCGGAGCCAGCAAAGCAGCCTGTTTTCTTCGATCGACTTCAGGCAATGCAGTCCGTTTTTGCCCGCCGAATACCGGTCGCTTCATACCTATATGCTGTTCGAGATAGCAGGCGCACTTTTCAACCACCTCAAGCGTATTAACATAACAGTCAAATGCCGTGTCGCCCCAGGTGAAAAGACCATGTGAGCCCAGCATGATTCCTCGAATGCCTGGATTTTCATCCAGACATTGTTTAAGTTTCAGGCCAAGATCGAATCCGGGCCGTTGCCAATCGACCCAACCCACCGAGCCTCCGAAAATCTCTTCGGTTATCTTCTTCCCATCCTTCGCCGCCGCAATAGCTATGGCCGCATCGGGATGGAGATGATCGATATGTTGAAAAGGAAGGAAACCGTGCAGTGGCGTATCAATGGAGGGCGCCTTACTGGAAAGATCAAATATGCAGTGTTCAAAAAGTGCCACCATTTCATCTTCATGATCTATCCCCCGATAAACGTTCTTTAAACTACGTAACCGATCAACATATAATGCTGCCAATCCAGACCGGGTTAACGTTCCGATATCGCCGCCTGAGCCCTTAACCCACATTACTTCCGTTTCTTCTCCGGTCAACGGATCCCTTGCTATTGTTTTACAGGAAGTATTTCCTCCGCCGTAGTTGGTCAGGCGCAAATCACTTCCGAGTAGATTTGACCTGTAGATAAGCAAAGCTACCTCATCCCCTGCCATCTCCGCTGCCTTTGCATCATCCCACAGATAGCTGACATGTCTAAATTGTTGGTTCCTTATCATAATATTTAGAATTGAACGCATCCGCAGAACAGAAGAGAAGTTTCCGACGGATAAATCAAATGCGTAGTGAATAATATATTCAAAAATAAATCCCGGAAAACGAACTCCTGTCCTGCCTTGTGCTTATGGCAACTATATTTTTTCGACTGTATTTAAAGATGAAGATGGCCATTTGGTAAGCTCCATAAAACTGTTGGCGAGTTCATTCGTATTCCAATGCTTATGAATTGCCAAAGCCGATCCAAGAGCCGTTCCCTGATTCATTGAAGCTGCGTACACAGTCTTTTCGGGAAAGGCATCGGCAATCAATTTCATATACAATTCATTCTTACAAAAGCCTCCATCCACGTAAATATCGGACACGTCCGCACCTTTCAGAACCATCCCTGACGACAGCCGTTGTTGTGTAACCAAATCCACCACAAGTTGATGATAGGCTTCAACATGTGTCGAAAAATCGGAAAGTGATCGTTTATGAAAATAAGATGGGGTTACGGCGTCAACCAGTAGATCCCCCATGTCACGATTGCCAATCTGCAAAAATCGGTTCAACAGTGCATCATCAGGATTCACGGTTTTATAGAAATCCGGCCCGATGTTAAAATGTTCGGCAATCCTCCTGACCTGCAGATCGTGGTCATTTCCGGAAAAAAGCATCGACGCTTTAACAGGGTTCCCTTCGTAACTCAGGTAACTCAAACAACCTTTGGCCAACTCGGTAGTTTGAGGCAAGGTTTTGTTGAAGGGATTCAAACTGATAGCCCAGGTTCCCGTAGACAGGATCATAAACGGCCCCGGAAAGCTCTTGAGATATGGAATAAGCGCAGCCGAACTGTCGTGCAAACCGATGCCCACTGTAATTGACTCGCCGGTAAATTCATTTTTCACAGGAACGGCGGAATCGCCCGGCGCAATATCACATAACCGATTGCTAATTCCTTCCTTTTCGAGCCAGGAATGGTACCCTTGCTTTTCAAAGTTCCACATGGCTGAGTGGCAACCAACATTCGTTGTTTCTGCAAACTTACGCCCGGTAATCAGAAAACTCAGATACTGAGGGAAATGCAGCGTCGCAGCAATTTTGGAAAACAATTCCGGACGTTCATATTTCAACCAGTATAGCTGCATCCCCGCATTGAGATGCCCCATCAGCGGCGAACAGGTAGTCAATGAAAACCGATCCCGGTCTATGCTATCCAAAAACCTGCCCATCAGGTTCTCCGGATAGGGTTTAAGATAGTTGTACAGATAACCAACCGGCTTCCCGTTACGGTCGACATGTACCAGAGATGCACCGTATGTCGAAAAATTTACAGCCTTTAACTCATATTCCTGAGAGCCTTTCAGCATCTGGAATTCGCGGAGTAACCAGGCCGAAAGAGCTTCAAGATTTTCGCAGGGGAAACCATCTTCATCATAAATTTCTTCAAACTGACTAATATTTTCTTTTACAAGATTATAAAACTGGTCGAAGAGCAATAGTTTTTTGTTGGTCTTTCCAATATCAAAAACTGCGACAACTGGAATTCTGTTCTTCATAGTTCCTCGGTAATTTTCAACGTCAATCGTTCAGAGAATTTCCATATCCCACCACAATCACGGCAAGGATGATGGTTGAAACCCCCAAAATGATGGTTTTTCTTGTTTTCTTTGAAACCCCGCTCCACTCTTTGAGAGCAAATCCCCAAAGGTTGGCAACCAGAATAATAAATGCCATGTGGAGAATCCAGGAGCTTGATCCGTTCCCCAGTTTGCTTTCTCCCATACCGTAGAATAGGTATTGAAGGAACCAGGTTGTGCCGGCTGCAGCACAAAACAGATAGTTCTTCAGCAAGGGCGTCTTCCTGTTCGTATAATCGCCAAAGGTTTTATTTTTTGCGTTGAGGATCATGCACCAGATTAAATTTGTCGCAAGCCCGCCCCAAAGCAAAACGACATAGATTACATTATTACGAAACAGGAAATTGATTGTTTCATCCGGATGCGCAGCTTTCCATAGTTCATTGGCTTTGTCGGCGAGCGCCGCACCAGCCTCGATACCGTAGTTAAAACCCGCACTGAGAATTCCGGATACGATACAAACAAACAGACCTTTCTTCAGATTAAATTCTTTAACACTATCCTGCTTTTTTTCTTCCGGAAGCTCGTTCTCTTTCTGAAATCCGGCTTTACCGCAGAGATATATACCAATCAGGCACAGTACTACACCGATCAGTACAACATTTCCCCAGGTCGACTGAATAAGCTGAGTGAAGGTGACTTTATCCTGCGCCCCCACCAGATCGTAATAAATAGGCGGAGCCAATGCACCAAAAGCAGATGTAAATCCGAGAAGAACGGAGTTTCCAAGCGACATGCCGAGGTATCGCATTCCCAGCCCGTACATCAGACCGCCGATGCCCCAAAGAATACCCCAGAAGAAGGTCCAGAACAGCGTCGAAAATTCAGCCTCGGCAATAATTGTGGTAAATCCCGGTATGGTAATCCAGGCCATCAGGGGCGGTACGATCAACCAGGAAAACAAACCGCCTACCAGCCAATAGGTTTCCCAGGACCAGTCTTTTACCTTCTTGTAGGGAATATAAAAACTTCCCGAAGCTACCCCACCTATAAAATGGTAAATAATTCCAAAAAGAGCCTGCATAATCGTTTAGTTTTTAACGGTAAAATGATAGGTTCCGGACCCTATGATTAACTGTGTTTTTCCTCCGTCAAGAGGTTTGATTTCTGTAATGCCTGTCGACGAAAGCGGTTTTCCAGATTCCCGGATTGCTTCCATCGAACCCGGTATGGTGATTTCAGCAGAAGCGTTTGGCGGTATGGTTACATGCCAATCAAGCGATCCATCCTTCCTGCTCCATTCGCTTTTCACCATCCCGTATTTGGTTTCGAGTGACGCTTTTACAAAGGTGAGCCCCTCCGGAAAAATCGGATTCATGATTAGTTTTTTGAAAGCTACCTCCTTATCGTCTGACTTGATACCGGCGAGATATTCATAGTACCAGATCAGCAAGTCGCCAAGCAACATCTGGTGATTCCCCGAGTTCATTACCGGATTGGCGGCATCGCCGTTCCACAATTCCCATATGGTTGTGGCTCCCTGCTTAACCATATAGCCCCAGCTCGGGTAGGTGGTATGGGTAGCCAGTTTATAGGCAAGGTCCGGAGCGCCATTGTCGGAAAGTCCGCGCATTAGCCACATCCCCCCGATAATTCCGGAATTGACATGGTCATCAAATTCTTTAAGTCGGGCACGAATGTTTGAAAATACAGCCTGCCGATCGCTGTCCGGAACCATTCCGAAGCTCAACGGGAGTAGGTTTGCCGTTACCGTATTATTTCCATAGGACTTGGAATCTTCATTGTAGAACTTTTTATTGAACGCTGACAAAACCTTTGCACCGATAGTTCTAAAGGTGTCAGCATCCTCGTCATGACCCAGCATCCGGGCATATTTCTCCATCAAACCAAGACAATAGTAGTAGTACGCTGAAGCCAGGAGTCCGCCGTTCGTAATACGCTTTGGATCCTGCGACCATATCAGGTCCAATGACTCAGGGGGGACGCACCAGTCACCGTACAGATCCTTCAGAATCAAATCGTTCTCGCGGTAATTATCCCACATATAAAGAATCCATTTTTTCATTGCAGGATACTGCGTGGCGAAGCTTTTATTATCGCCGAACTGTTTACGCAGCATCTCAGGGATCAGAATAAACGCACTAGGATAAGTAACATCGTCGTTATAACAATACCAGAAACTGGGAGCAATATCCGGAATGCTGCCATTTTCTTTCTGCGAATCGCGTATATCATCGAGCCATTTCGCATAGAGGCGGGAATTGTCGAAGATGAAGCTTTCTCCATAGGAGCTGATAACGCGGTCGCCCAGCCAACCAACGCGTTCGTCACGCTGGGGACAATCGGTGGGCATTCCACGATAATTTCCACGGATGGTCCAATAGGCGTTTTTAAACACCGCATTGATGGTTTCGTTGGAGGTTTCGAAACGACCGATTGTTGCTACATCGTCGTACACCACCTTTCCGGCAAAGTCCTCCGGATTCGGTTCATTTCTTAAGCCCTCGATTTCAACGAACCGAAAACCATGGTACGTAAAACGGGGCTCCCACTGCTCTTTACCCTTACCATTCAGGATGTATATATCGGTCACTTTTGCATCGCGCATATTGGCGAGGTAAATGGAATCATCGCCCTTCATGGTTTCGGCAAAACGCATACGCACGGTATCGCCCTTTTCCCCTTTCACCTTAATGGCGAGCCATCCAACCATATTCTGACCCATGTCGATAATATAAGTTCCACGAGAAGTCTTTTTTACACCTACGGGCTTGATCACTTCCTTAACGCGGATATTTTCATTGGGCTGGGCTTCAATCCGGATGCTGCCGGGCGACATAATGTCTACTTTCTTCCATTCATCATCGCTATACCCAGCCAGGTTCCATCCATCCAATTCCTTGTTCGCATCGAATTCCTCCCCGTCAAATTCATTGTTGGCTAAAATGGGGCCGTTGTCGGTTACCTTCCAGCTCTCATCCGAATTCAGCCATTCGACGGTTCCGTCGGAATATTCGATCCTGATCTGCAGCAAGAGTTGAGGCAAACCATACAGCGCCTGAGGAATACTGGTCAGCGGATTGGGTTTGCCATGAAAATTCCGGACCGCAAAAAATCGGCCGTTCCCCAGTATCACGCCCACACAATTCTTTCCCTGTTTCAGATACTCCGATACATTGTAGGTGTTGTAGAATATTTTCTTGTTATACTCCGATACCGTTGGAGCCAGAACGTCATTACCTACCTTCTTTCCGTTGAGATACAGTTCATACAATCCCAGTCCGCTGATATAAGCTACCGCCGAGGTAATTTTGTTCTCTGTCTCAAATTCCTTTCTCAGGTATCGGGCCGCAAGGCGGGTAAACGTGCTATCCGGCTGGTCTCTTTCACTAAACCCATTCAATCCAATCCACTTTGCCTTCCACTCCGATTGGTCGAAGAAACCTGTACTCCAGTATCCGGAATCGTTGAAAACAGAATCGCTTCCGGTCCATATTTTAACCTTCCAGAAATAATCGCGGCAAGACTCCAGTGGTCTGCCTTTATATACCACATTCACAGATGAATCCGATTCGATTTTGCCGCTATCCCACACATCCGCCCTATCTTCTTCCAGATCCTGTCTGTTGGTTGCCACCAATATACGATATGCCTCCTGGCGCACATTCCTTTCGTCGGACCGAAGTTTCCAACTAAAACGCGGGTTTGGAATATCCGATCCCAATAAACTATCCCGCCCTTCGACGGTAAGTGCGTCCACCTGCAACCGGACGGAATTTTGGGAACAAGATTCGAGGAATACCGCAAGGCCCACCAATCCGAACACAGCTCCATTCCTCCAAAAGCCTTCCAGAAATGACTTCATCATATTTATTTTAATTTTTCAATTTATAAAGGAAACTCAGACGACCCATCGGCATTGAACTACCCGTTACATAGTAATCCATAATGTCATTCGGATTCAATACCCCGTCGGCCACCTTGAAATAAATCTGATCAATATTTTCACCTGCTTCCAATGGTTTACGCGGAACCGTTACCTGCACGAGATTTCCGTTTTCCACCACCAGCGATGTCGCTACCTGGATTTTTTTTCTCCCTTCGGAAAGACGGCTTACCGAAGCTGTCGCAGACAGCAGATCCATTTCAATCAGAAATTCGTATCCCTCCCAGCCTTTCAGCGTCGGCGCTCCCGTTCCCAAAAGTATCTGCAGCGGCGACTCACCCTCACGCTGAACAAAAGGCAGATCTGCCTTTACCAAAAAATAGAAGTTAAGGTCGTCGTGTGCCACCCTTACTTCCGAAAGGCAGTTTGCCGGTGCCGGCAACGAATAAAATACCGCTTGGGAAGCACCATGAGAGTGTCGATGCACATGGGTGTTTCCTTGATTCCGAAACACAGCGCCAACCTCCGCCCAATTTTCGGATATCCGGTCTGCTGTCATTTTCCTGCCGCTGTAGGCCGGAGTGGAATGATTTATTCCCTTAAATTTCCGGATATTGGTGATCAGTTGAATATAAAACGCGTCGTTGTATCCGCCACGCATCGGCTCGATATCCCGCGAATACTCCCTATCGGCAGCGTCGCATAACATATACTCATCGCCCCAGGGTTGCTTGTAGGCAATCCATTCATTCCAGCCCCCGACAAAAACCGTGTCAACATCCGTGACTATGGCATGATCCCACTGTTTCTGAAAAAAGGTTCCCTTGTCCACATCTTCTTTTTTATTGATCTGAGCAACCGGATCCCATCCCCTTCCCCAGTTTATCCAGCCCGAAGTGAGCGAACGGGACATGGGGACTTTGGGATGACTGGCTACAGACACACTCATATTCCCCTTATGATTGGGTTGAGGAAAGGTCCATTCAACCCAGGGCAAGCCGTCTTCAAAAAATGGGTCGGAAGGCCATTGGGGCTTTTTAAAGTAGAAGAACTCCCGTATTTCCCGTGTATATGGAACAGGACGATACGCACTATCTTTGCGCGAAAACGCTTCATTGATATCGTCGTCTTCGTTCGTATACGCAATGATCATGGGTTTCCCGTTGACGCGATACCAGGCACGGGAGTATAAGCCGGGCTTATAGAGATCCGTGTACAATTGCCAGGTGGTGGCGAAGGAACGGGAATGTGTGTAAAACGTAGCCAACGGAGGGGTTAAGCCTGCGTCTATAAATTCCTCAATAACCCGAAGCACCTTTTCGTAAACCTTACGATAGGTTACCCTATTTGTCAAATCAAATGCTATAAAATCTACGCCGGCGATTGTAAGTAATTTTATCTGACGACGTATGACCCACTCATCGTCAGAATTGTAATATCCCCACAGCGGCTCACCCCAGAAATGCGCTTGTCCGGTGGGGCTTATATCTTTGTTGTAGTGGTCGAAATCATAAAGTAACTTAAGTCCATCGGGCATTGCACCTATCACGGTTGCATCATATATTCCGGATGCATAGGGTTGGCCGATCCATGGCCAGAAAAAAATGCCCACTTGTTTCTGAGGCTTTGTTCCGGAGATGGGACCAAAGCTGCGGCCAAACTGATCAATGCCCACGGTATTAAATTCGGAGGGGGCTGAAGGTAATTCCGTTACGACTTGAGCCGCTGATATATTCACTGTAAGAACCAATAACCCCAGAACAGTCTTCATGGTTTACCAATTTGATTTGAACTGATAATCGCCTGAAGCCACCTCATATACAGCCCAATCGCCCTCCTGCCTCAGAAAACGGCATTCCTTCACCGTAGCGATTTTACGACCGCCTTCGGTAATGGTCGAACGGTTCTTTGTCGGGATATAGACGATTGCCGTAGAGTTTGGAGGAATCGTAACGGAATAAACGATGGCTCCTTTCGATTTTCTCCAGGACGAGCGAATGTCACCCTTTACCGATTTATACGTTGCTTCAGCAAACTTAAGATCGTTGATGATGTGTGGGCGGAGAACGAATCTTGCAAAGCCAGGGTTATCCGGGTCAGGCAAGATTCCTGCAATGTATTTGTACATCCACGATCCCACTGATCCCATCATCGGATGGTTGTGGGAGTTCATGGATCCGCCGGTTTCGTATTCCCACCTTTCCCAAAGGGTGGTGGCACCTTTGGAAAGCATGTATCCCCAACTTGGATAGGTGGTTTGTGTAGCGATACGGTAAGCCGTTTCCACGTGCCCGTTCTCGGTTAACGTTTCGAGTAAATACTTCGTACACAGATTTCCGGTAGTAAGATGAAAATCGTGTTTCTTCACATCCGCCACCAGATTGGCTACCACTCTGGGAAGTTTGTCCTTGTTCGGTGCGCCGATAAACAGGGCAAACGAATTGCAGGATTGGTTATTGGAGCCGTATCCACCCAATTCTTCATTCCAGAATTTTTTGTTAAACGCATCCAGCGTCTTTTGGGCGAGCTGATCATACCGGTGTTGATCGTCAATATTTCCCAGGATTTCCGCCAGGCGGGAAAGGACTTTGGCGCTGTAGTACAGGTAACCGGTTGACATTAATTCTCCCGGGGTAGTGGCCGACAAAGCTCCGTATGCCTGCCCCTGAACACCATAAGCTGCTGGAGGAGCCCAGTCGCCGTAGTAGCTGTAATCAACAATTCCATCTTTCGTACGCGTTGTAAGGAAATCCACCCACGCCTTCATATTTCCATAATTTTCACGAATAATTTCGGTGTTGCCGTAAAACTCATAACTTTTGAGCGCCAACAGTAGGAAACTCACAGATACAGGATCGGCAGGCTTACCGCCAACCTTGTAGGGTGCAGTACAGGTAATTTCACCTTTATCACTTTGTGTATCCCCGACATCGCGGATAAATTTGGCGTAAAAACGATGTAGGTTAAAATTATAGAGAGCCTGATCGATACGGGCAGTCAGGTCGTTCAGCCAACCCATTCTTTCGTCGCGTTGCGGACAATCGGTGGGGATACTGTGGAGATTCGCTGCTTCCGTACGTTTTACCATCTGATTGATTTGGTTCAGCAAATCGTTGCTGCAGCTGAATGTTCCGGCGTCCTCCACATCGGAGCGCACTTTTTTGCAGGAAAAGTTCTCTACCGTCGGCTTACCTGGCCATCCTTCCACCTGCATGTAACGGAACCCATGGTAGGTAAACCTCGGTTCCCAGGTTTCCACGCCGTCCCCCTTTAATATGTAAACATCGGTAACAGCCGCCGTCCGGAGGTTCTCCTGATTGACCGTCCCATCGTCGTAACAGGTTTCAGCAAAACGCATGGTTATCTTTGTTCCTCTCTCACCTTTTACGTTCAACGCTACCCAACCCGCCATGTTCTGACCCGCATCAACCACAAATACTCCCGGCTTAACTTCGGTTACAGAAACCGGCTTAAACGCTTCCACCACCCGTATGGGCTCCAATTGCTGGGAAGCCATCTTTCCGCCCGGAGCTTCCACCACCGGAGCTACGCCCCAGGTTTGGTTCGGCAAGCCCTTGATGATGGTATCGGATGGCAGATTCCACTCCGGCTTCTCCAACCTCGCGTCATAGTATTCACCATCGAGTATTCCCGCCGACACAACCGGTCCCAATGTTACATTTCTAATCGACGATGAATTGATCACCTCCATCGTTCCATCAATAAAATAAAACTCCATCTGCATACGAAGCTTGGGCATTCCATACCAACCCGGCGCAACGGCAATTACCATCACATTTTCCCTGTTGAGATAACTTTTGATATCATAGGTGCTGTAGTAAACCGTTTTGCTGAAATCACTGGTAGCAGGATCCAGCACATGATTGCCGACCTTTTTACCATTAATCTCCAATTCATTGTAACCGATACCCGCAACGTAAGCCCGTGCCTTTACCACTTCCTTCGGCAGATGAAACACGCGACGGAAATAATGCACTTTCCCGATCCAGCCCGACGGAAATCCAACCCAATCGCCGCTCCAGTCCGACTGATGCAGGAGCCCCATCTCAAAACTGGCCGCTTCACTATCCACTGGAGTGTTCTGACTTCCGTACCATACCAGCACCTTCCAATAGTAGATTTTTCTGCTTTCGAGTGGTACGCCACGATACAGGATGCCTGCCGACTGAGAAGAAATTACTTTTCCACTATTCCAAACATTACCCTCACCGACGGCGAGTTTTTCCTTGCTATCCGCTACGATTAACTGGTAGGCAGTTTGCCGGACGTTGCGCTGCGACGACTTCAACTGCCAGCTAAACTGGGGAGTTTTGGCGTCAATCCCCAAGGGGTTTACCGAGTTATTACACTGCAATGCAGTTACGGAAACAGGCCCGGGAACATTTTCTGCATTGGCCATCGTTGGCATCCAGCAGGAAAGGAAATACAGTACAATAAGAACCGATATCCGGCTCAGGAAGGTGCAATTTTTCATGACAAATTTCTTAATAGTGAAGAGGTTTGACTATCCGAGTAGTTTCCGTAAGAACCTGGAAGTTTTGATCGCATCATTTTCCTTGATCAGCTCATCGATCTCCACAAAATAGGTTTCAACGATCTGTTCATACTTTCTTACCCAAAGGATACTTTCAGAAATTGCATCCACCGCGTCTTCACGATAGGGATATTGATCCATCGAAATCCATCCGTTGTATCCTGTTTTTTTAAGCCAGAACAAGAGTTCCACATAACAGGTAAAATGAACGCTGCTAACAATCATATCGTCATCCCAACTGCCGTGGTTATCGTTAAAATGCATATGATAAAGCAGATTCCCTGCTCTTTTAGCCAACACCACGGCTTCGGATACGTTCTCGCCCGCATAAAAACTATGTCCGGTATCAATGGTAATACCTACATTATTGCATCCTGTTTCCTTTGCGGCAAGTATCGTGTCGGCCATGCGGGCATGGTACGAAAAGTTACGGGGTTCCTTTGGCTTGTATTCAAGCGCAAATTTCAGGGTAGGAAATTCAGATGCCAAAGTCCGGGTATTTTCGGTCAGCCAATCGCGTTCACGGTCATAGTCGGTTGCAAGGAGATAATCGTAACCGTCCTGTCCGAGCCAAAGGTTAACGATCCCGCAGTCCATCCGGAGGGCAACTTCACTCATCTCACGTAGATAGTCAAGCGCTTTCGCCCGCACCTTGGCATCGATACTGGTAATACTTCCCTTTCCAAAGAGCGGATTTCCGAATGTATCCGGGATAATACTTGCGCATGCTACTCCGGCGTCATCCAGTCGGCTCTTCATATCCTTTACGTTATCCGGGCGGATATCCCAGGTACCTACCAGCTCGATTCCCTGAATGTGGGGCATTTTTTCAAGGGCGAGGCGGAGCATTTCTTCTGAGCTGGGATTCTGTTTATAACCTGTACAGAAACGATCTCTAGTATTACCCAGATTCCCTAAAATGATAGCATACTTGTTCATGGCAGCAATTCGTTTTGAAAAGAAATAAATATATCGGAATTATGTTACATTTTCCATTCATAATTCTTCCACCGTCCCATTACCTTCCCCAATTCTTCCACTTCCGCATCGTTAATCGGAACCATTTCACCGAGCGAATTAGACAACACCAACGATTTCGCACTGAACTCGGCTACTTCAAGATAGTCGAAAGCCTGAAGCAATTTGGTACCTGTTACAATTACACATTCATTCTTTACAATTACCAGCGGAGACTCTTCGGAGAAGAGGCCGGCAATGTTTTGGTCGTTACCGTAAAGACTGCCAAATTCGGCCATACGTACATCCTGAAGATATATCCAGGTTTCCGGTATTGTTCGGACATTGAAGTTGGCGCCGGTAATAGCGAAGGCCGTCAGATAGATCGGCTGGGTTATGATGATGGCGTTAACGTGGGGATGTTTACGATAAATCTGTTGATGAAGCATGGCGGCACTATCCGGAACCTTTCCATTCTCACGCCGGCCGTCTTTCACCTGAACAAGATCGGCAAGCTGCAGATCCCATTTTGACGCACCGGCCGGAGTGATCACAAAATGATCATCGGAACAACGCGCCGACACCGACCCGTACGCTCCCAACATAAGCCCTTGTTTACAGGCTCGCCGCACTATCTTAAGTACCTCTGTACGCTTTTCGCGCTCGAGTGTCCGGTAATGGGCTTTCTCGGACTGTACCGGCAGCGAACAGTTCAGATGACTATTATGAGCCTTCATCTGTTCATCAGATAGGGTCACCGGAGTTCCGATCTTATTTCCATATAAAATAGAACGCGCAGAAACTTCAATGGCTTCAAACTTCTGGTACGCATCCGACAAGTCTGTTCCCCCTATTACCGTTCCATGATTCTCCATAATAACAACGGAAACACCCTTTTCAAACTCCGAAGCAATGCTTTGTCCCAGCGCCTCCGTCCCCGGCAGTGCATAGGAAGCGTATCCCACATCTCCACACAAATCATATGTCTGTGGCAGAATACGCGTATCCGGAGTCTTCCGGACTATGCTGAAAGCCACCATTCCCGGCGGATGCGCGTGAACAATAGCTTTGATATCCGGGCGCTTCTTATAAATGGCCAAATGAAACGGATATTCCGATGAGGGTTTATGATCACCTATAATTGTCCCGTCCTTTTTGACACATACGATATCGGAAGGTTTTAATAGCCCTTTATCTACTCCGGTAGGCGTAATCCAAATATTTCCTTCCTCATCCATAATCGAAAGATTTCCTCCGGAGGTGGTTGTAAGCACTCTTTCATATATACGGAACATCACCAGAGTTATCTGTTCCCTCGGGTGCATCGTCTTTGTATTCAGCAACAGTTTCATAAATTATTAATTCGGATAAAAGTTCGATACCAGACAAACTTAAAAATTGGATTCAGGATTCCTATCCTGTTTTGACCCGACTCAAAAAATTTGATAATTGATCGATTTTTTTCCTCGGTTTATTCGCTAATAATCCTAATTTTCATGTGCCAAAAACGAATTGCATTTGCCCATGAAAAAAGAAGAACTTGTTAGACTGATTCAGGTTGACCCCTACTCCAGCACATCGAAATACCTACAAATCGTTAATGCTGTCCTGAAAGAAATAGAAAAAGGAACCATCAAAGCCGGCGACAATATGCCCTCCATCAATGAACTCAGCATTGAGCTCGATATTGCGCGGGATACGGTTGAAAGGGGATACAAACAACTACGCCAACTGGGTGTACTCAACGCTGTTCCACGCAGAGGATATTTTATCGAAAGCACAGAATTTCGTCGGCCCCTGTCGGTATTCCTCCTCTTTAACAAACTGAGTGCACCAAAAAAACAGGTGTACGATGCTTTGACTAAAGAACTCGGAGATAAGGCCAGTATCGACTTTTACATATACAACAACGACTTCCATCTGTTCAAACGATTGCTTTCCGGAAACAAGGATCATTACACCAACTATGTAATCATTCCGCACTTCATAGAGGGAGGAGAAAGAGCCCATGAAATTATTGATGGAATCCCCAAAGACAAACTCCTTCTGTTGGACAAATTATTGCCGGGCATTTCGGGAAAATATGGAGCTATTTACATCGATTATGAAAACGACATCTATGAGGCACTTACCGAAGCTATGGAACGACTGGAAAAGTACCGTACAATAAAACTGATTTTCCCGGAAAACAGCTACTATCCCAAAGAAATTAGGAAAGGATTTACCCATTTCTGTCAAGACAATGCGTTCAACTACAAAATCATCAGCGATATTCAGAACGAACCAATCAAAGAGGGCGATGTATTCATCAATATGATTGAGGATGACCTGGTTACCCTGATCGAAAAAATTCAACCTACATCACTCAAAATCGGCGAACAGGTCGGCATAATTTCCTATAACGAAACGCCTTTCAAAAGGGTGATCCTGAATGGCATCACCACTATATCGTCCGACTTTTATGAGATGGGTGTAATGATTGCACACGCCATCATGTCCCAGTCTACGGAAAAACAGAAAGTTCCATTCAGGCTAACACTCCGACCTTCCCTTTGATGCAATTTGTCAATTACCATATCGGAAACCTAAACGTCCGATCGGTGCGCTATCACCCGAAACATAATAATCCATGATATCGTCGTATCGGGTAACATTATCCGATACTTTAAATTCAAATTTGCACCGACGCGCGTCCATTCCCATATGCCTGAGCGGGATGGCAAGCTGCATGATGTTTCCGCGCACAATGTATTCCGCAGTACCGCACTCTTCCCATTGATAACCACCCAACGAACGCTCCACCGAAGTCTTCCCTTTGGCGCCGGGCCTTCGGTTCACAATGTACCGGTAGCCGGAAAAAGTTTTGTCCATGCGTCCATCGGAAATCAGTATGTTCATCCAGTTATTAGAATGTCCGTCGTAGGAGGTAATAGGATCTTTGGTTTTGATCCGGAAATAAAGATATCGGTTATCGTGTGCGACACGAATTTCTGTGATGTCGTTTCTTGCACTCGAGTCAATATAGCGGATGGAACCTGCTGCACCTTCGAAGTTTCGGTTTAGCGCATCACCCGAAAAATCAACGTAAACGCTTTCAACAGCCTTCCATTGACCAAAACCGAAATCCCGGATATTGATGCGATGGGGTTTCGTCGGTTCCGGCGCATTTCCCACAATTTTAAATCTCCGTATATTCCGAACCAATTGAAGATAAAAGTTATCGTTGTAACCGCCCTTCATCATTTCGATATCACGTGAGAATTCGTGGTTAAAAACATCCACGAAAAATACCCTATCCCGGCCATGCTGATTTGCATATTTAATAGCCATCCATTCATTAAAAGAAGCCGTTACAACATTGACGATTCGTCCAGAATCGGCATGTACAGCGTCCCACATCGTCTGAAAGCTGGCACCAGCCATCCAGTCCCTTTCCACCTCCCTCGTTTTATTATTATATCCGCGACTGCATTCCGGATGCATGGAACTGGCGTCAATTATGGAATGGCTATGCTGCGCCACAGGAACTGCTACCGTCCCCTTATGATTCCATTGCGGGTATTGCCAGCTCATCCAGGGAATTCCGTCCGGATTGTAATCGCCATTTGGCCACTGCGATTCCCTTACATCGAAATAGGCCACCAAATCATCCGACACGAAATCTTCAAACGGATGGTACTTTGTCATGTCTGATGCATTCCTGTTGTTCTTTGTAATCCCAATGATCATGGGCTTTCCGGAAGGACTGTACCAAAGATGACTATAACGCCCCGACTTATAATAGGTATTATACAAATCACTAACCGTAGTTCCGGATAGACTGTTGGTGTAGAAGACAATTTTTGGAATATTGAAGCCCTGCTGGTAAAACTTCTCGAGCACTCCCAAAAGATTTTCCATCGGCTGATGGTAGATAATTCTATTAGTAGCATCGATACATAAATAGTCCACACCCGCATTGCATAGAAGTTCGACATGACGCGTAACCACCCAGGGATCACTCATACTGTAATAACCATAAAGGGGCTCGCCCCAGAAATGAAATTCATTGAGGGGACTTTCCTTGGTTCCATTAACATCATAAAGTGCATCGGGCTTCGTGTTTAAAAGCTTCTGAATATCGTAGATTTCTTTCTGTCCACTCCGATGCTGCCCCAGCCACAATGAATAAAATACACCGACGGTCTTTTTGGGGTTTATATCACTGCCATTATCGGAAAAGGACCTGCCTAATGCATCTGTTGCCTTAAGGCTTAACAATGATCTCTTTTGGGGAGATTGGGTTATGAACCTCTGAGCCGATGCGGTATGCCAATAAATCAGGAAAAACAGCAACAGTGCGACTGGTTGATATACATGCCTGTTCATAGCCAAAAAATTGTTCTGATTGATATTTAACCGGGTTCATTTAAGAGCACGCAAAAATTCTTACAACATGGAGGGATGGTTCGGAAGTGTTTCCGCAGCAGAAGCTGTTACCAAGAGATCGATTCAGATAGAATTCCGTATAAATAATCGTCTGATTCCCAATCAATCCCTCCACTCATAAAAATAACTCAAACGTCCCATCGGAAGAGAGCTTCCTGATTTGTAATACGACATGATATCCGATGGTTTTTCGATTCCGGAAGCAACCTTGAAGTAAAGTTTATTATGGTTGTTCAATCCCAGATGTGCGCGAGGGCATTCAATCTGGAGAATATTTCCATTTACGGTATAGTGCCCGCTTCCAACAGAGGTTCCGGAAAAATCCGATGCAAGTCGATCGATCGATACCGTACCGCCGCTGAACGAATTTCCAATCAGATACTCATAGGACTCCCAGTTTTTTAAGCCAGGCTCACCCGTTCCGATCAGGATGTTCAGCCAGTTGGGTTTACCATTATAGGCGGTAAGCCGATCTTTTGTCCTTATATAGAAATACACGTTGTTTTTATCGTGGGTAATTTTCACTTCCCGGATATGATTATCAGGTGCCGGTTGGCTATACATGATCTTGTTGGAAGCTCCGTATGAGTTCCGGCTGCTTCTTTCAGTGTTTGGGTTGGATCCTGTCGGCGTAATGTCATTCCATTGATCGGCTCCGGAATCGATCGAAATGGTTCTTTCGGGTGAAGGTTTCGACACATACTCCATCCCCTTATAGGCTCTGATATTCTTAATCATTTGAATATAGAAGGCGTCCTGATATCCACCTTCCATCGGTTCGATATCCCTCGAATACTCCTTGTTTGTTGCATCAACAAGAACATATTCGCCAAGGTAGGGTTGTTTATAGGCAATCCATTCGTTCCAGCCGCCGATAGTTACCATGTCCGGACTAACCTTTAGCGCCTCATCCCATTGTCGCTGAAAGAAGGTACCCTTATCGATATCTTCGGCAACATTCACTTTGGTATCGGGATTCCAGCCTCTCCCCCAGTTTACCAAACCACGGGTAAGGGAAAACGACATGGGAACAGAAGGATGGCTGGCCACCGTTACATTCATGATGCCGTTATGAACCGGCTGGGGAAAAGTCCACTCTACCCAGGGGAATCCATCGGGATAAACAGGATCGCTCGGCCACTGTGGTCTTTTAAAATGGAAGAAATTGAGGATTTCTGCGGAAAGAACCCCGGGCGTATACGACTCGTCGGAACGAGATTTGGCTTCATTCAGATCATCCTGAGGATCCGTATAGGCGATGATCATCGGTTTGCCGTCGACCCGGTACCAGGTATTCGGGTAGAGTCCCGGTTTATAAAGCTCGCGGTAAATTTCGCGTACCGTTTGAAAGCAACGAGAGTGCGTATAAAAAACAACCTTGGGCGGCGACCACCCGCGTTGCTGGTATTCATCGATCACGGAAAGAATCTTCTGAAATACGTTCTTATAGATAAATCCATTTGTTGTATCAAAGAAAATAAAATCAATTCCGGCAATCATCAGCATTTCAATCTGCTTTCTGATAACCCAGAGATCGTCGGAATTATAATATCCCCAAACGGGTTCTCCCCAGAAATGTGCCTGACCATCGGGGCTAACCGCTTCATTATACGCACTGAAATCGGTTAACAGCCTTAAACCGTTCGGCATGGCCAAAATCTTTGTGGCATCATAAATTCCGTTGGCATAAGGTTGCCCGATCCATAGCCAGAAAAAAAGACCTACCTGTTTTTTGGAATCAACTCCGGAAATGGGCCCAAAAACCCTGCCAAAGTGGTCAACACCGACAATATTGTTTACCGAAGCAATCTGCTCCGGAGCGTCCGGATCCGGCTCCCTCCCTTCCGGAGCTGCACCTTTCTTTTTGCAGGAGGCTAATACAACCAGGGCAACAGCAGTGACCAAAAACAAGAACCTGAGCATGGGATTTTTTTTCATAAGTCTTATTGATAGATTTCCGGAATATCAATCAATGATTGTTCAAACATCTTTCTTCCGCCCTTCTCATTGGGGTGGTGGTAAATCTGCCAACCATAGCTCCCGCTATAATCTTCCCAGTACATGGTCGTCTTATCTACTTCTTTTCCGTCTCCATTAATGGATGTAGCCAGGTCGAAACGGCAACCCTTAATGTTCAACTTAGTTCTTACCTGCCCGATCAACATGTTCTCTTTTACCTGCGTGCCGCTTTCATTGGAAGGAATATTATTCAGGACTGGAATAGCCCCCTGGGATCGGATGTACTCAACAAGTTCGGTCAGTTTCTTTTCCGTATTTCCGCCGTTCGTACCGATGGTAACCATTACATACTCGGCATCGATAAAAGGCAATTCGTTTTTGATATAGTTCATAACCATATCAATTGTTCCACCTCCTCGGCCGCTTGACATGGCGTTTCCGTTGAGCCGCGAAATCATTCGTTGTGTCCAGGCCTCCGGAAAGTCGCGGCTTGGATAGTATCCCTCGGGTTGGGTGATCGAATCACCATACATCAACACCTTGACCTTCTTTTTGAGAGCGAATACCTGCACCTCCTTAACCAACACTGAATTACCCGACTGAAGACCAAAACAATAGTAGTCCCATTGCATGCCCACGGGGAAACCGGGTTGCAACGCACCCTCACCTACGCCACCCTGACCATCATGGACAGCAGAAACTTCCCCAACCTGGCCAGTATTCGGATCGGTTATGCGAAGTTTCGCGAGTTGGTAGATATGAAAAACCTCGACGATATAATCGGTTTCTCCCTGAAGAAAGGGAACGTCTACTGACGTAACAGGCGTTGTTGCCAAGGAGATTTTCTTTTGAGGTAGATCAACAAACGCGGAAAAATCCCCTTCACTGCTTTGAAACACAACACGGGCATCCGGCGAAAAACGCATTTTGTAAACAACCTTTCTTTCGGCAACCGCATAAAAGCGATTCAGCTTTACCAATGCGCCCTTGCCAGACACTTTCAACCCCTCAGCCACAAACGATGCTACACCATTTAACTGAAACTCCGTATTTATTTCCGGGCCAAGTTTGGCGGAAAAGAGTTGCGCATTATGTTCGTCATCTGAAGGGGCAACCACGTCCACCGGAATGTCCTTGCTCACGCCCTGGGTTGAAACTGTGATTTTTGTTTTACCCGGCATCACCCCGGTGATAATTCCGCCATTAACCGTGGCTACCGCGTTGTCGGACGAAATCCATTGAAAGGCCGGCTGTACAGCAACAGCCGGAAGCACGGATGCTTTTATCTGTACAGATTCTCCGGCTGTCAACAAAACTTCCGCGCGATCAGGCCGAATCGCCCGAGGTTTATTTTCCTTGGAATTTGCACCTTTATGGCATCCGGATACACCTGCCGTTACCGAGAGAAATGTCAGAATTATCGCCGCAATTGTCGTCATATCTCTTTTCATTTCGAATTTTGAACTTCTGATTTATCAGACACGAGATTGAAGTGGTTTACAGCACGTACCCCAAACACAGCATGATCATTGGCTGCACCACCGATCCTGAATTTCATTTCGGGAACCTGAGCCGGAATGGTGTTGTCGCCGTTGGTATCGAACATTTGGAATGCTCCGGACTGCGGAAGTGTTCCGACCAGTATATTATCCCGAAATATTTCAAATCGGAGTATCCCCGATTCTACATCGCCATCCGCATTCCAGGTTAGTTCAAGATCATCTCCCACCTTTGAGAGTTTAAGGTCGTATGGGTCGGAGGGAGGTGTTTTATCCCTCACTGTGCCGGTCATTACATATTCCTTCCAAAGCAAGGCCGTGTTTTCGTCGGGAAAAAGACACATACCCTTTTTATCGCCGGTAAAGCTCGATTCTTTGTATATCTGAAGTGTCAGGGTGTCGCCCAGCCAGGTTTGCGATCGATCGAGATCTTTCATAAGTCCTTCACCATTTGGAATCAGCCTTTGCTTCATAACCGCCTCATAAAATGGTATGGCCATGTACCGGATATAGCTGTAATTATGATTCTGATCGGCATTTAGTGCGATACTGACCGGCGCATCCAAATTCCTCAGTTTCCCGAATGTGTTGATGGATGTTGCCTTGCACAGCGCTCCATCCGCATTCGCATCATTATCTCCCGCGTGACGCGTGAGAACGGGAACTTTAGCCGCTTTCGAAGGATAACTCCATTGGGGATCAAATGCCGGAGAATAACAAACTGCCGCTATTATCCGTTCAGGATAAGAACGCAGCATTCCCAACACCCAATATCCGCCACCGGAGTGTCCCCACAGTAACCAGGGCACGTTGTTCAGCTCCGTGTGCCCCGTAGCAATGGCAGCTTCAGAAAGCACCTTAAGCAGTGCCTGATCTGTTCCGGCCTCCGGATCACGCCAACCACCGCAGTTTCCGTACAAGGCCGTTTCAATTATGGCAATATTCCACTTTTGGGCAAATGCACGATATTGAAGATCATACGGTCGGGTTATACCAAACTGCTCCATTCCGCAGCCATGTTGTAAGATTAATACCCCTCTCAACTTTTCCGTACGGGTAGGAATATAAATACCGTATTCGGCCCGTTCAGCAAAACGTATCCCGTCTCCGCTAAGCGTCATACGAATCACCGTATCGGCATAAGTGAATTCACGGGGCTTTACGGAAACCGGAACGCGGGCCGACAAACCCGATGCACTCACCGTCACTTCCGTGTTGCCCGCCGAAACAGCTTTTACCAGACCTGAGGTTGAAACAGACACTACCGTTTCATCTTCCGATGTCCAGACAAAGTTGGGCTGATTTGCCGCCGCCGGAATAGAACTGGCCTTAAGTTGGAAACTTTCACCCGGGAGCATTTCCAGCGAAGCAATATTCAATCGGATACCCGTCATTTGATATCCCTCTGCAGCCCGTCCTTTGCTGCAACCGGATGTGACATCAAAGAACGCTGCAAAAAGCAATGCTCTGTAACTCATTCGAAACGTTATCACGACGATCTATTGAACAATTTTGAACAATTCAAATCCACGCAGGTAGAACGCTGTCCACGGAGTTCCATTTATCGAATATTGATCGTGGGTATTGTACACAATTCCGATATTAACAGCTTCTGCTTCCGTAACGGCAAAGACGAGTTCCACGGTTTGGTTCTGGTTGGCTGCCAGATTTGAATATCGGTATGTCGACGGAGAAATCGGAACATCAGCATAGTCCGGGAATGTACCTGACTTAGCTACCACACCGTAGATGTCAACTGGACCATCTGAATGCCCAACATGTATTTTCAGCGCATACTGTCCAGGCTGAAGCTGTACGGATTGATAAACTTTCCCATTTACAACGTTGGGAAGTCCCCAAACTTCGGTACTAAACAAACCGAACGCAGCCGACAGATCATCGTAACTCACGACTGCCGTTTCATTATGGATCCATCCCATCAGTTTCTGCATCCGATAATCGCCAACAGCGGGGAAGGGATTGGAATTGTCGCCTTTGAACGGAGGCATCGCGTTTACCAACGAAACGGCATTCCCCCATATGTATTCGTCTTTTCCATTTTCGGCACTGATGTTCTGAACATTGTAGACATCAATTTCTGCGATCTGGGTACGGTCTGCACCGGTATTCCACGAATTCAGAACGGTAATCTTGAAATAACGACCGGTTGCACTCGGTCCGAGCGGCAATCGTTGACGCAGATAGGAATCCGTAATCGTTGTTTCGAGAACCACAAACCAATTCGAATTGTCGTCACTCATTTCAATACGGATATCCTTCGGCGACCTTTCATTTCCCTGGGCATTTACAATGTAGAATCCGTCTACAATCTTGGGACTTCCCATATCAACACTTACCCATTGTGGGAAACCCGTAGATGCGCCCGTCTGCCACATCGTCCCGATATTGTTATCGATCAGGTTGGATGCCGCATTTCCACCGCTTTCACCGCTAACGCCCGCAATGCTCCACATCTCTTTTTTCAGATCGAGCATCGCCGCTGTACGAAGATCGATGAACGGAGACCAGAACTCGTCGATGGTTTCGGAAGTGGGCTTATAAACGGAGTAATAGTAGTATGGCTCATCGGTATCGATGTCGGTAACGGGAACGGTCGTTTGACCAGCTGCCATCTCTACACTATCTTTTCTACCTGACGTATTTGAATAAATAACGCGAACTGCAACTTCATTGGCTTCCGCCGGTGCAAACACCAGCTCGATGGAATTGGGAGAATTATATACCTGATCCATCCACTTTCTTGGTTTGAGGGTCGACTCATAGCGATCGCCGTAAATAGAGACCCGAACACCTTTGGGATCCGAATTGACCCCGCTGCTGTTGTAGGTGATTACCCGAAGAATTTGGTCATCCTCGGGAAGCCCTTCAACCATCAACCGTTGGGTTTCCGCAGGATCGGAGACGGTAAATTCCATAAAATTTCCGGTGCCATAGAAAACCTTACCGGAGGTTGCATCGGTCGGTACTTCAAACTCAACCAGGGCACGATACTTGCCCGGAAGAGCTCTAAGACCATCGACTGGAAGGGGAGCTTTTTCCTGATCTTTTTTACAGGCAGGCAATAAGGCTACCATAAATGAAATCAGAACGTATAAACCAGGAACTTTTTTCATTTTTTTTGACGATTTAAACTTCAGAATGGATATTATCTCCAGGCTTCCGGTTGGAGCATGCCGGTCATTTTTTTGGCATCTTCCAATGGAATGGGAAGGACCAGGTACTTATCGGTGTAAGATTGATAGTCGCGTATTTTTTTCCGCTGGTAGCTGAAACGACCGTCATTCCCCTTGGTAATCCTCATTCCGGTAACAAACCGGTTTGTCTGGTTCAGGATTCTCCAACGTCTTTGATCGTGGAATCGGTACTGACCTTCAAGACAAAATTCAACACGACGTTCGTTACGGATACGTTCGCGTATAAACTCTTTTGTACGTTCATAACCTGGTACATCCTGAAGACGCGGCTGCAATGCGCGTTCGCGGATAACGTTCAGTGCCTCAAGCGCGCCATCCAGATCGTCGAGTTCACAGAGCGCCTCCGCCTTATTCAGATAAAATTCGGCCAGACGGAAGAACACCCAATGTGTGGGTTCGTTTCCTCGGCTGCCTCCGGGTCCCCAGAACTTGATCTGCTTGTCTTTGCGACTGTAATACCCGGTACAGGAACGCTGTGTTTCCTGGGAAATAACGTCCTGGAATCCATTTCGGCCGCCAACAAAGGTTTCGATGATATAGGGCTCGGTGCAGTTATGCGGAACACCGTAATCGGCCATATTGTAAAGGATATTGACGTAAAAACGGGCGTCACGGTTGGAGTAAGGGTCGCCTCCGGTAGCCTCACTGTAGCCAAGCGCAGCCGCCTCCGGCGTAACCGTTACGCTAGTTCTGGTTGCATCGTTGTAAATTACCGGTAAAGCTCCGTTTTTCATTTCAAAACAATCCACCAGTTCCTGAGTGGGTGACTCACCGCAGTTCCAGATGTGATTGATATTGGCATAGGGATAGCTACCAACGTCAACGCCGTTTGTGTTGTTGATGTCGGAATTGTCTTCCCAGGCACGCCAAATGATTTCTGACACAGTTGTAGCAAAAGCCCCCACAAACAGCTTCTTATAGTCGGCCATACTCACCAGGCTGTATTCGGTCATATCGAGAACGTCCTGCGCCGCCTCAGCCGCACGACGCCATTTTTCACGATCGTTCTCCGGATTGTTGAGCGGGCTGGCATTGTTCAGTAGCACACGGGAACGGATCGCATTGGCAATACCGTTGTCTACCCGCATTGCTTCCTGGGAAAGACGTCTGTTCGGCAACACTCTGGAGTTGATAACATCGAGCAATTCCTGGTCGATGATGGTTGCGATCTCGTCGTAGGTAGGACGCGTAAGCTCATTCCATCCGGTAAATGTAGGCTCAAATGGCTCGGTAATCCAAGGCAATGGTCCGTAAAACTCGAGAAGTTGAAGATAATACCAGCAGCGAAGAACACGTGCCTCCGCAATCCAAAGCTCACGCTCCTGCTCCGTAATGGCCGTCGAGAGGGGGAGATACTTGATAGCATTGTTGGCCAGTCTGATCCCTCTCCAGAAATTCGGCCACAGCCTCTCACCGGGTGAAGTCCAGGGCCAGTTGATGACCGGATTCGAGAGGGACAGAGAACCATTGTGCCATTCATAGGCATTGTACGTAGCCGCCCAAAACGCGTTGTCGGTAAGACATTCGATCGGGTTCATCACGAACGAAATCTGATCGCGTTTCTGGTAAACTTCACCGTACGCAGCGTCTATCAATCCCTTACTCCGATTGTAGTTGGTCAATACTTTATCAATCGTGGTCTGACCATCGGGCGTTTTCTCCAACACCTTCTCACAACTCTGAATAAGCATAAACGGAGCCAGCATCACGAGAAAGAAAATCTTTTTCATTATATCGAACATTTTAATGAATCACGTTTAGAATGAAATATTCAAACCCACGTTGTAAGCCTTGAATACTGGGTAAAGCAGCTCATTATTCTGCTCCGGATCCTGATATTTAACCGGATAGCGGTCGAATGTCAATAGGTTAAGACCATTGGCATACACCCGCACGGAGGTAGCACCGATTTTTCCGGAAATTTTTTCAGGAAGCGTGTATCCGACTTCGAGATTCCGGAGCCGCAAATAACTTCCATCTACGTACCAGAAGTCAGAAACCTGCTTGCTCGCATTGCTTCCCGGTTCGAGTCGGGGATAGGTTATCGGCAAACCGACGTCGTAGCGTTCCTGACTCCAGGCTTCCTTGTGCCACTCATTGAAGTTGTAGGTTTCCCAGATGCGCTGCCCGGTCAGGAGATAACTCCTGTTGGCTACGCCTTGCCACATCATACTGAAGTCCAAACTCTTATAGCGCAAACTCATTGCTCCACCAAATGTCCATTCCGGAACTTCGGGATGCCCGATCGGAACCATATCTTCTTCGGTGATCACACCATCCCCATTCATATCCTGATATTTCAGATCGCCAACTTTGGGAACGGCCCCGATGCCGGATTGATCATACCAGTCTTCAATTTCCTTCTCGGTATTGAAGAACCCGGCAGTTCGATATCCGAAGTTCTGTCCCAGCCGAAATCCCGTACTGCGCTGCCGGTAGGCGTATCCTTCAGGCAGCAATACTTCGCTCATATATAGGACCTTGTTTCGGTTGAATGCACTGTTAACACGAACATCGAGATTCAAACCACCGCGGAGGGACTTTTGGTAGCCGCCTACCAATTCGAACCCCTTGTTCTCAATGACACCCGCATTAATTTTGGGAATTATTCCGGAACTATAAACACCGCCGGTTCCAAACATCCCGGTAGGTACGAGCCCGGTAGCTGAAATCAGAATATTGTTTCGCTTTTCATAAAAAACATCGGCCTCAAAACTGAAGTTTCTGAAAAGTTTGGTCTCCAAACCAACATTGAATTTGTTTGCCTTTTCCCAAGAAAGTTCACTATTGCCGATCTGGGCCTCATAACTTCCGCTCCAGAGGGTGAGGAACGCGAACCTGGATCCATTCATATCATCATTACCAACCTGGCCATAGGATGCACGGAGCTTTGCAAAGCTTAACCAGGGAGCAGCATCCGAAAGAAAGTCCTCATTGGATGCAACCCATCCCACCGACACCGATGGGAAGAATCCCATCTTATTGCCGGGTGCAAACTGCTCCGAACCGTTGTAACCAAAGTTGAATTCCGCGAGATATTTCCCGTCATATCCATAGGTGGCACGACCAACCAAACCAACATAGTTGTACGGAAGCTCAATATTTACAACACGTTGGTAGCGATTAAACAAAGCCATACCGGTAATATCATGGCGACCAAATGACCGGCTATAGTTCAGCGACGCATCAATATTCATCATATTCCACTGCATCTGATACTGCGCATCGGAAAGTGTACTGTTGGTCTGTGTTCCCGTCGGTTCATAGATGACCTCGTCCGGATTGTTGGGATCCTGCTTTGCCTCATACAACTGATAGGAACGTTGACGAACCTGCTGGTTAATAGCCGTTGCGTCGTAAGATGCGACAACCTTTGCGGAAAGGCCTCTTGTAATAAAATTCAATTTTTGTTCAACGCCAAGCGATGCGGTCACCTGGTTGGTCATGGTGTTCCTGAATCCGGATCTGTTCAACATTCCATACGGAACGTTGTTGATATTACCACCTTTCAGGGGCGTCGATAACACCTCTCCATCGGGTGTTAAATCGTTATGATAGTTGTTGGGGGTTTGTACCAATGATCCCATAATGATGGAGTACCCATTGATATCGGAAAGATATGCACTGTTGAAAGGCACCACCACCGGGTCATTTTTCTTCTGCATATATCCGCTGACATTCAAAAACATCTTCAGATCCTTGTTCACCTCAATGTCAAAATTGGAACGAAAATTTACCCGGTTCGCTTTTGATGCCGGACTATAATCATATTCCGAAAACTTCTCCGTCTTAAAAATACCGTCCTGGAAAAGGTAACCTACCGTAGTAAAATATTTCATCTTATCCGAACCTCCGCTAACATTCACGTTGGCCCGGCGCATCGGGAAAGCCGTTTTCAAGAATTCTCCAACAAAATCACGTACGGGATATAACTCTTTCTTGTCTCCAAGTCGATAATGTTCAAGTGCAATATCATCGTAAATCGGAGGACGTCCATTTTGTGTTTCCACCTGATTACGCAAAACGGCGTAGTCGTATGCGTTCGTCATTTTCGGCATCCGTGTCGGCGACTGCCAGGTTTGTTCCATGGTAACATCGATTACGGGTTTCCCGGAGTGGCCCCGCCTTGTTGTAATCAATATCACACCGTTTGCACCGCGAACTCCGTATACGGCAGTAGCCGACGCATCCTTAAGTATGGAAATGGTTTCCACCTCGCGGGGATCCAGTGCCATGAAGTCACGCGGAACCCCATCTACGAGCACCAGGGGTTGCTGACCGTTGATCGTACTCCGCCCACGTATATAGAACTCCATCATCTCCCCACCAGGAACCCCGGAACGCTGTAATACGCTGAGTCCGGGAAGGCGACCTGCCAGTGCTATACCTATGTTTGAAGCGGGAGTCTGACGCAGTCCGGTAGCCTTCATTGTCGAAATGGCCGCAACCACACTTACCTTTTTTTGTTGACCATAACCCACTACCACCACATCAGATAACTCCTTCGAACTCTGGGTGAGCATTATCGTCGGTGAAGAAAAAGATTCGACAACATAAGTCGTTGCTTCATAACGAACATGGGATATACTTAAGGTCTGTCCTAATGAAACCTTTACAGAAAACTCTCCCTCATTGTCCGTCATTGTTACGACTGAAGATCCCATTACAGTTACAGTCGCTCCGGCAACGGCTTCCTGGGTAATGGAGTCAATCACCTTCCCCGAAAGGTATTGGGGAGATTGAGCAAATAGTGTCGACGTGGCAAGTAGCAGCACTACTGACAGTAAGGAGCGGAGCACTCCTCTGCAATCGTTATTCATAATCTAAAACAATTAGTTTCGAAATTTCAAAGTGAATTTATAAGCTTATTTCTCTTTTCTTGACCTGATTTGTACTGAAAGCAGGAAAAAAAATTAAAACTGCGTTAATACATTCTAATCACCATCGAATACGATAAAATAATTTTCTGAAATGCTGTCCCGTATTGTCCTGAATGCACAACAACTGATCAACGGCCGTAAACAATACCGTAAAATTAATCGGATTAAAAACGGAGGTTGGGAAACATGTCATTTGTCAATGTCTACATAAAGATTCCAAAATTCACGAAGAGAATGCGTCAACCGACGCAGGAACTATCCGGAAAAGCCTTGAATTTTTGCGTCGTTTTGTATAGCTTTACAAGTTAGGCCCTCACCCAACTTTTTATAAATAAATGCTCGGCATTACGCCGAAGTTTGTAACTACCTTTCCCGAATCCAGGCCTGTTTCCCACCGAAACTCCTATATTTGTCCAACCGGTCCGATTATCCCTGAAAGGCCAGCTCATACCCTTTGTTCAGGCGATTCAAAAAATTAATTGTGACCCAATTCCGTCTTAATAAACATATCTCTATACTGCTGTCCCTGCTGATGATATGCTTCACCGTGGCTGCTCAACCCACGGTCGACTTCTCTGCCAACAAAACTTCCGGATGTGTACCCCTGAGTGGCGTCAACTTTACCGACCTTTCCTACGGTGGTACCATTGTCAACCGACACTGGGATCTTGGAAACGGAACCATCATACCCAATGGTTCTACGGTCGCCGGAACCAATTACCTGAACGACGGCTCCTACACGGTACGCCTAACCGTTACCTTCGCTTCGGGGGAAGTTCTTACAGCGGAAAAAGTTATTGTGGTTCATCCCAAACCCATTGCCAAATTTTCGGCCAGCGTAACCGAAGGGTGCGCCCCTCTCGCGACACAGTTTACCGACGAATCGGAAACCAGCACGGGCACCATTACCAGCAGGGTGTGGGACTTCGGCGCCACCGGCAGCACAGCCCCCAATCCTTCCTATACGTTCACGGCAAACGGAAACTACAATGTATCACTCCTGGTAACCAACAGCTGGGGTTGCGCCAGTGAAGCGCTCACTGTCCCTTCCTACATAAAGGTCTATCCACGTCCACAGGCTTCGTTTACCATTCCGGTTAACGCCTCCTGCGAGGTTCCCTTCACCGCCGATTTCATAAATACCACTACCGGCAGCGGTACCATTACCTATACCTGGGACTTTGGAAACGGCAACAGTTCCACCGAAACCAACCCATCAGAAACCTATACCACCGAGGGCGCCTACCGGGTACGCCTCACCGCACAAAACGGTCCGGGCTGCACCAACACGTTTACCGCCCCTGTCGATATCTATGTAGGAAATCCAACAGCGCAAATCATTGCTCCCACCAACGCCTGTACCAATGCCGCGGTGAATTTCAATGCACAGGTTACGCCGTCGGCGTTCGGCCAATCCTTTCGTTGGACATTCGGCGAAAACGGACCGACCCGTACGGGGCGGCCTCAATCATTTACCTTTACCACACCCGGCACCTATAAGATCACGCTGGAAGTTACCAACCCCGCGGGTTGCTCTACTACCACAGAACATGAAATCACCGTAAGGGAGGCGCCCTCTGCAAAATTCTCAGCCGACAAAACGAGCTCCTGCCAGGTTCCGGTCAGCGTTCAGTTCACACCGGATGATGTTTCCGCCAATATCGACTATCTATGGACCTTCGGCGATGGTCAAACTTCCACCGATGCCAGCCCCATTCATACCTATAACACAACCGGAAACTTTACGGTAACGCTCCGCGCCACGGATAACACCGATCCCAATGGTTGTACGACCACGGAAACCAGAAACAGCCTGATCCGAATTCAACGTCCATCCGTTAACTTCAATTATGTACCGCCCTCCGGCTGTAAACCCCTGCCCGTACGTTTTATCGCCAACGTATCAAATCTTATTGAACCCGTAGCCAACTATATCTGGGATTTTGGCGATGGCAACAGTGTTTCGGTAACCACTCCAGAGTACACACATATTTATACCACATCGGGAATATTCTCTGCAAAGCTTACCATCCAAACCGTTTCCGGATGCACGGAACAATCCAACCTCAAATCGGTATCCGTTGTAGAAATATGTGACGACGATGGTTCGGGGGGCGGCGGCGCCGGCGGTGCGGGATTGGGCGTTGAAAAAAACTGCTCCAACAAATACACCGTTGAATTTACCAATGAAGAAGCAGACACGGAAGTGATAAGTTGGGATTTCGGTGATGGATCACCGTTATTGAATATGCCACCTATCGAAACTGTTACTCATACATTCCCAACCACCTCCAAACAGTATATTGTTACGGTAACAAGACGTCATATCCCCAGCGGCAATATCTATGAGGCCAAAAAGCGTGTCATCATCATTGACGAAAAAGCCGACTTCACTCCCGACTTTACCGATATCTGCGCGGGAAAAACCGTTCAGTTTACACCGCAGAATATCAATCCGGCCAGTATCGCTACCTACACCTGGGACTTTGGTGACGGATCGACACCCCGGGTGATCAACAACCAGGCCTGGTTCAATGCCTACGGTGTTTATCTCGACGGAAGTACGTCTTACACCTATAACGACAACGGGACCTACAACGTTACGCTTACCATTACCGATAAACTGGGCTGCTCGGATGAAACCACCTTTGCAACGCCCATTACAGTTAAGGGGCCGGAAGCCCGGTTTTCCCGATCGGTTCTCGCCACCTGCGATCCCAGTTTTGATGTCGAATTTACCGACCAGTCCATTCCCAACGGAACCACCAACATCGTATCTTGGCAATGGAATTTCGGCGACGGACAAACGCAAACGGAAACTACCGGTGATCCGATCAACCATACCTATACAAACTCCTCTTCATACAGAGAATTCAATATTACCCTGCTTATCCGCGATGAACTGGGCTGCGAAAGCTCCGCCACACAAGTCGTCAAAGCCTACCAGCCACGCGCTGATTTCAGCAGTGCCGATGTGCTGACCTGCGGAAAATACACCATCAATTTCAGCAATACCTCGTCGGCCCGAAACGCCACCTACGTCTGGGAATACGGCGATGGCACCTCCGCGTCGGGATACGCCCCCTCGCACACCTATTCGGCCGACGGCGACTATACCATCAAGCTCACGGCTACCGACGAAAACGGATGTGTACATTCGGAGGAAAAATCGGCGTATATACGGCTGGTAAAACCTGTGGCCGATTTCACCGTCGAGGGCGACGATCAATGTGCGCCGGTTGCACTGGTGCTGAAAGACAACTCCACCTTCGCCAATACCTTCTCCTGGGATTTTGGCGACAACGGAACGGGAACAACCGACCAGCATCCTTCCCCGCATATCTATGCTGTACCTGGCTTCTATGATATTACCCTTAAAATCAGGGGAGTGGGCGGGTGCGAAAGCTCGGTCACCAAAACCGTACGCGTAAAGGGCCCCATCGGTGCGCTCCAAACCGGTGCTACCACCGGATGTGCGCCCTTCACCTTCGACATGCGTGTGACGGGCACCAATATTACCTCCTATGCCTGGGATTTCGGCGATGGAACTCCGGTTGACCCCTCCAACAACGATCAGGTTACACACATCTATCCCTCCTGGGGGAAATATACACCTAACGTCGTATTGTCCAGTCCCGAAGGATGTCAATACACGTTACGTATGACCGACCCCGTTATCGTTGACGATGTGAAGGCAAATTTCAGCATCAACCGTTATGAATACTGCGACACAGCCCTCGTTGAGTTCCACAACAACACCTTCTTTGCTTTCGGTAATACGGGAAGCTTTACCTGGAAATTTGGTGATGGCACTACCGACAACGATGAAAATCCGGAGCCGCACATCTTTAAAAATCCCGGCAACTACACGGTTACGCTGGAAGCGGAAAGCCTCAATGGATGCAGGAGTACATACACCGAAAGTCGTGCCATACATGTTGCCACACCCCCCGATATCGATATTCCCGGATCAATGGAACAATGTGCCGGAATCCGCCGCACCTTTGTTGCCGATATCGCTTCGGAAGATCCTGTTACCGGATACCGGTGGTTGCTGGACGAACAGCCTGTTGGCCACGATGCACCTTTCTCCAATGTCTTTGGCGCACCCGGCACCTATTCGCTTGCACTCGCCGTACAAACCTTAAACGGCTGCCTCGACACGCTGTTCAGAGACTATATCGTCCACCGCTTACCGGTACCTGCAGCCGGCCCCAATAGCACCATCTGCACGGGTGAAGAAATAATGTTGTCGGCTTCCGATGGCGTCAGCTATGAATGGACTCCGGCGCTGCTGATCGATGATCCGACTGCACCTACCCCGGTTGCCAGCCCACTGAGCGATACCCGATTTACCGTCCGGGTTACCAACGAATACGGGTGCGAACAGGAAGAAACCATAGTAGTGAAGGTCGATCAGCCCGTTTCCCTTCAAGTGGGCAACAATGCCATCATTTGTTTGGGTGACCGCATACGTCTCAACGCATCCGGTAATACATCGCAGTTCACCTGGTCGCCGGCAAGCGGCCTCTCCGATCCCAATAGCGCACGTCCATTCGCTTCGCCGCAGACGACAACGGTTTATAGGGTAACAGGACATAGTACGAATGTTTGCCCCGATGAATCCGCAACAGTTAAGGTTACTGTAGGCTCCATCCCCACGGTGGACCTGGGTCCGGACCAGGAGCATCCCGCGGGAAGACGGATCACCCTTTCTCCGGTGGTGAGTTCCGATGTCGTGTCTTATGAATGGACTCCGGCCACGGGGTTGACTTGTACAACCTGCCCGAGCCCCCAATTCAATGCCGACAAAAACATCACCTATCGGCTTCGTGTAAAAACCGAATACAACTGCGAAGCCAGCGACGAAATAAACATCCGTGTGCTGTGCGGATCCGATGCCGTCTATATTCCGAATGCATTTACGCCGAACGGTGATGGGCACAACGATGTATTCTATATCCGTGGATATGGAATGCAAACCATCAAACGCATGCAGATCTTTGACCGATGGGGTAAGGTGGTTTACAGTGCTTCCAATATTCAACCCAATGATGCATCAAAAGGTTGGAACGGACAGGTGGGCGGACTGATTGCCAATCCCAACGCCACCTTTGTTTACATTGCAGAAGTGGTTTGCCACGAAGGAAATACGGTGATGCTGAAAGGCACCGTTACCGTGGTACGGTAGGTCCAAGGCATGCCCTGGACCTACCGGGCTTCAACCGATCCCACCAATCTTAAAATTGCCGAATAAGGCACGGCCAGCGTGCTGGTCCTGCTGAGGCGGGCAATATTGATCCCAAGAAAGTTTCCATCGGTGTCCACTACAGGACCTCCACATTCTTCGGGTCGTACAGGTGTATCGTGGACAAAAACGTGAGGAAATCCATCTTTACGGTCACTTTTCCCTTCTTCGAACCGATCGGCGGCATGACGCGAGGCTTCGGGGCGCTTACCCAGGGCTACATTCACGTAAAACACACTGTCAGATCGATTTAAGCGGAAACGAACGGAATCGCCTGGACGAAACCTAGCCATCGCGTTGGTTAGTTCTTCCGGAGAAGCTACAGCCATATCATTTACCGCCTCCAGGAGGTCTCCTTTTTTTATCGAGCATTTTTCCGCCGGCGAATTGGGAACAACTTCGTTGAGCCGCAAACGGCCATCGACCTGTTCCGACATCACGCCCAGAAAACCAATTCCCGAACGGCCGGGAACACGGAGATAGGCAGCCGAGAATACACCCACACGCACCTTTTCATCCGGAGAAGTGGAAATCACAAATCGTCCTACCTCGCCCTTTTTCAGCGTATCCGAATATTCATTGCGTAATTCAATGGCCTTTCCGCGGATATCCGCCTTCAGTACAACAAGATCAGAGGAATCATCTACGGCAAGGATTTCCGCCTTGACGCGACGCCCCTTGTCGGTAACGATGAACGGTGCCTTTTCAATGAGTGAAGCCTTGCTCACAATGTATTTTTTGTTGGAGCGTGCAGGTGAAATGATTGTTCCCAGAGCGACCAGTTTTCCCGTATCGCTGTTGCTGATCGATACTATGGAGGGACCGACTGCCGACGCCTGTCGGGTAAAATAACCGGGCAGTACCGCAAGATCTTCGAGCACCATCTGTTTACCATCGAGCGGATCCGATCCGATTTCTTCCGGCTCCGGAAGTTCCCGGGAACGGTAACTGATCGGCGATTTTAAGGAATTCCAATGCTTACGGAATTGGTCAACCGGAATTTCCATATTGAAATCCAGAGCAACTTCAATCCGGCTATGAATTCCAATCACCCTTCCGAACATGTCGAAAAGTGGGCCACCGGAATCCCCCGGCTCCATCAGACAGGTTGTCCGGATCATTCCACCACGCGCTACCGGTTCGGCAATATAACCCATACGCACTACAGGCTCTACGGCCGTTTCCAGACTTCCGGGAAAGGATATACTCAAACAAGCTTGATGTTCTTTCAGGTTATAGGACCATCCCATTTCTGCATAGGGCCAGGTCCCCGCCGATTTGATCTGGATCAGGGCGGCGTCGGTTGATCCCATCCTCCCCAGTCCAACAGCCAGAGCTTCCTGTCCGTTCGGGAAGTAGATCTTGTAAACCCTGTTGGGTGTGGCCGCATGAGCAGCAGTCAGAATAAGCCCATCTGCACTCACCACCACACCACTGAACTTGCCGGCGGTGGCCGTATTCCGAACCGTGTCGTATCCGGAAATTTTTACGCAGGCCGGACTAACCCTTTTTACCACGTCCTGGACCTGATTTTCAAATACCTGCGGGTCGAAAAACTGGCCCTTCGAAGGTTTCCCGAACAGGGAAAGGAAAAGGATCAGCAGGCTGCCCGACCGAAATACCCCGGTTAAGCTGGCCCGGATCTGATAAGCAATAACGGAGCGAAGGCGGTGTTTGATCATAGACAGAATTTTGGCTTGGTCCAATACTATGTAATCTAAATAGGACGTCGGGTATAACCAAATCCTGCTGCCGGAACCGAAATTCCGTCAAGGTGGGCTCCGGAATGTCCGACCGTTCGGAAGCGGCGAACGTCCACGAAAAAAGAACCCGCTCACCCCATCACATCCTTGTGTGCCAGACGGCGTTTGGTTTTCTGCGGCAAACGGAAAGCGGGGATCAGTGCCAGGAGTATAATTCCAGCAGTGATCAAAAATCCGTCCTGCAAAGCGTAATGCTCTGCCAACTGTTCGGCCTGCGTATGAAATTTATAGTGCTCAAACAGATGCGTATGTACCGCACTGCTCGCTGCAATGCCCACCGAGCCTCCCAACTGGAGCATCAGCGTATTCAGCGAAGTTGCAGTGGGCGTTTGATCGGAACTCACCGCATTCAGCATGGCCGTTGATACCGGTGCGATCAGAAAGCTGATACCCAGGCCCCTGACGATCATCGCAAAAACGATATAGGCAGGCTGCGAGCCCAGATTTATGGTTGAGAAGAGTATGAAGGAAGCAGACAGGAGAAGGATTCCAAGAATGGAAATATTGCGGATCATCCCCTTGTCGGCCAACTTGCCGGAAATCGGACGGGTAACCAACATGACCAGGGCATTGGGTAAAAGCAGCATGGCACTCTCCATTTCAGAATACCCCAGATACCCCTGCAGGAGAAAGGGAAGAAAAAACATGCCCCCGAAAAGTGCCAGAGACCGGATACCCACGATGATAAAGGCCCGGTTGAACCGGTGAAGTTTGAAAATCGTCAGATCAAGAAGTGGATAGGGACGTCGGGCCGACCGTACATAAAGCACCAGGGCAAGAACGGTAACGGCAAGGCCCCCTAAAAATTCGATCGACAACAAACCGAAACGGGAAGCAGCAGGAATGATGGTTGCCTGAAGCAGAAGCACGAACGAGGCCAGCAACAGATACCCCCGGATATCGAAAGGAGGTTTGCTCACCGGAATCGACTTCAGAAAGGCCAGATGTTTCCGGGCCATCAGCAGCGTCACCATGCCAATCGGCAGATTTACGTAAAAAATCGATTCCCAGCCGAGGTACTGGGTCAGTACACCTCCGAGTGTGGGACCCAGCGCAGGCCCCATAACATTTCCGATGCCCCACCAGCCGATTGCACTGCCACGTTCTTCTTTCGGAAAACTTTCACTGAGTATGGCCAGCGAGGTTGGTGCTATTGCGCCGCCCCCCACCGCCTGGATAACGCGGGCAAGAACCAAAAAGCTCAGCTCGCCCGCTAAACTGCACAAAAGCGACCCCAGTACAAAAATCAGGATACTGCCCATGTACAGGCGGTAGTATCCGATCCGATTCTTCAGCCAGTTGGTAAGGGGGATGAATAAGCTGTAGGTAATCATGTAGGTGGTAACCACCAGGGCAACCGCGTCGAGCTGCACGCCAAACTCCTCCTGAATAACAGGAAGGGAAACGTTGACAATACTACTGTCAATTGCTGCCATCGATGTACCGATCATCAGCGTAACCAACACCAATTTCCTGTTCATAAATACGAATTCGTCCGGTTTCTATAACTAACCAGCGGAAAGCCATTAAGTTGCGAAATTCAGGAAGAAATATCGGAAAAAAGAAAAGGAGGACTATTCTATTAAGTTACGGAAAAAAGCGGAATTCTGCAATACCGGATTTCGGCTTCCGGACAGAATTTACAGGAACACCTCAATCAGGGAAACTCAGGGTAGTGAACAGCTGGGATTATGGCCGCAAGGTTATACGCATTTCTTCATTAACCAATCATAAAAAAGATGTGCAATGGAAAGATTTTGGATCCATTTAAAAAAACCGCCGAAAAAAAATCCCATAATCGTATTCAAAAAGAACCGCCCCACTTTCGCGGGGCGGCTTACTGTATGCTCTCCATTCACTAGAGCAGCTGTAGGAGCAACTCTATTGGATCAATGAAGAAAGTTTGTCGTGACTGAGACCGATCAGGTCGGCCTTCACGGTACCTGCTGTTTCGATGTCTCCCACTTTTCTCTCGGAGAGCGCTACGATACGGAAGCTCGATCCTGACGCAACGGAGGTTTTTTCTCCCTTCTGTGCGTATACTGTTACCGCATTACCGGAAACCTGATAATACCAGTACACACCCGCTGCATCCGTGTACGGAAGAAGTTCAATGGAACCGGCCGATTGACCGTAAACCAGAACTACGCCGTTCTTACTGATGTCCTCTGACAATCCTTCAGACGATAACGTTGCTTCGTCTGCAGTTCCGGTTGATTTCCATGTTGCGGGAGCCATCCAGGCCGACACAAATACATCGCTGCCGCCTGAAACTTCCAGTCCGTCCGTTGTTTGAACCGGTGCTTCAACAGATTCGTCTTTCCGGCAGGAAGCGAATGCGAGTGTGAGGAAGGCCAGACCGGCGAATAATATCTTTTTCATAATACTTATTTCTGTTCTTTTTAATTAGAGTTTCGTGATCTCTGTAGTTTGCGACCAGCTTCCCACGGTTACGCGAACGGTGTACTCACCGGCGCTCAGTTTACCCAGTGAAAGATACGACTGGAACAGGTTATTGGTTTTGTTCAGCAGGAGGCTCATTTTTACGGCACCCTGCTTATCGAGAACCTCCACTTTCAGTGTTCCCTTGTGTTCGTTCTCAATGCTGAGCAAGGCTCTGTCCTTAACCGGGTTGGGGTTGAGGTCAAAGGTAGCCGGAGCTTCAGCAACCTTGGCAACCGGAGCTTCCTGTACCGCCATCACAACGGGACTTGAAGTAGAAGATCCTTCGGTGAGGATGAAGCCGTTCAGATAGTTGTACACCTTAACATTTTTCAGGGTAACCACTATCTGACCATTGGCATCGGGCGTAACACCACGGAACTGTGATTTATCATTGTAATTCCTGTAGGTGGCAACAGTATCTTTCAAAGATCCTACGGAGAAAATGGTATAGTTACCGTCGTTCATCCCGCGTGAAGAATAGAGCTCCAGGTCGTATTTCTTCGCTTTATCCAATCCACTTATGGTAAGCGTACGCTGAACCGTTGAATAGCTGTTGTGACGAAGCACTTCTGCGGGGGCCATTCCACCCTTGTAGGTAGAGCCGTTGTCGCTGGTACCGGTAGTTTGGCTGAGCACTGCTTTTACGGCAGACGTTGTTCCATCGGTGTATTTGAATGCGCTGGAAGCAATGTTGGACTTGGTGCTGCCCAGGTTCCAGTTGTTCCATTCGTTGTTGTTGTAGGGGTTTGTACCTCCGTACAGGTTAACCTTAACATAACGTGTGGTACCATTGGTTGGCGGGGGGGTTACAACAGGAGCGGTTTTAACGATCACCGAAACCTCATCATATCCGGTAGCCCCCTTGTTATCGGTAGCCGTAAGCCGGAATACGTAAGTACCTGAAATCAGATTGGTAACGGTTGTGCTTGCAGATGAAGCGTTTCCGAAAGCAAACTGATCCGGACCGGAAACTTTTGTCCACGCGTATTTGGCGATCGATCCATCAGAGTCGGTTGCGGAACCGCTCAGCTGAACGGCGTTGGCCGGGAGCTGAATGGTAATATCGGTACCCGCGTTAACTTTCGGGGCCACATTGGGAGCTGGTGCAGGAGTCGATCCATCGCGTTTGTATTGCAGCATCCATTCGTAAACGTTTTTACCGTCTTCACGATAGTTGGGATCGTAGGCTTTGCTCCATGCATCGTGACCACTTGCCTGGAAGATGGTTTTCTTCGGAAGCGGGTTCGGTGGCGGATTTTGGGCAAGAATAACGTCGATAAATTTCTCGGTTGTGGTTACAGAAACAGTGGGGTCTCCGGAGTTGTGAAGCGACCAAACCGGAAGATTGGTGCTGGCCACCACTTTACCACGTGCGTCTGTTGCCGAGGTAACACCGCTAACGCTTACAATAGCGGCTGTTCTTTTGGCGTAGTTGGTATTACCGGGATTTGTTGCGTACTCGCAGGTAACGCCACCACCCATGCTGAGGCCGGTAATATAAATACGGGCCGGGTCAACTTTGTAGTTGGCAATTGCGTAGTTGATGATGGCGTCCACATCTGTTGCACTGGGCCATTTGGTGAATTGGGGGGAGAACACGATGAACTTGAAGGACTGACCATTTACGCTGAAAGAAGTTGGAAATTTTCCCTGATTGATCAGCTTGGGAATACCGTTACGCAGTACTGCGGGCAATGTTGAAGAAGTACCCGCGCCCACTTCACCCGAACCGTGGATGAAGAGTATGAAGGGATATTTTTCAGATCCCGAAGGATTGTATCCCTGCGGCAGATACTCATAAAACGCGTTGGCATTTGTCGCGATCTTTGTGTAACGCGCGGTCTGAACCTGGGCGGAAAGTTTGCCGGGCAGAGCAAAAGCGAGCATGGCAATGGCCGTCAGGCCAACGAATAATTGGTTTTTCATTAGAATGTCTGAATGTTAAAAAATTCTTTACATGCTTTTTCAAGAAGTCCAGAAAAGCAGTATCCAGTAACCAAGCATTATGCCAGAAAGGAGAAATGAAGAAATTAGTCTTTACAGATAAGTGAAATGTTTACTACGAAATAGATGTGGACATGTGTATCGTGGGGAATTCGTATATGTATTAGATTTTTGCCCAATCATAACGTTGTTCTATAACCTCTTTTCCGAATGCCGTGGAACGTCTCGATTCGGTTAGAACAAAACCCATTCGGGAGTACATACGTGTGGCTATATCGAGATCGGAAGTAGTCCAAAGATAGGCATGACGATATCCAACTTCCCGCAAACGGTCAACAAACATTTCACTGAGCTTGGTTCCGAGCCCGCAACTCCGATACTCCGGATCGACCAGGAAATACCTCAATTGGGCCGTCCTTTCGTTTCGGTGCATGAGAAAAATCGAACCAACAATTTTATCGCCGTCTTCGGCAATCCAGATACCGTCTTTTTCAGGATTATACCGGCTGATGAATTCGAGCAGTCCTTTCATCACGTAGTATTCAAAGGCAGCCTTGTAGCCGTGTTCTTTATGATATATGAGGGCATGCATCCGGACGATGGCACCTGCATCGCCGGGAATCAATTCCGTACGTATACGGATATTCCCATGTATCTTTTTTCCGGAAGACATAGCACGCAATCATTCTTCAGATATTTTTACATAGATCGCTTCTGCTGCTGTTTCCAATGCCTGCTGCGAAGTATCGTCCGCCTGATTCGCCAGCAAAACAATTCCTATTCTTTGGTCGGGGTAGATTACACAATAACTGCTGAACCCGAATGTTCTTCCCCCCTGCCAGAGCCGACGGATGCCCGCGGATGTGCTGTCTACCTGCCAGCCCATGGCAACGGCAAAATTACCGAAATCTCCCGACACAGGACGATGACTGATCACAACGGCCGGAATCTTCTCGTTCAGATGTAGGTGAATGTACCGAAGCAGGTCTTCCGTACAACTCAACATTCCACAGGCCGCGCGCCATTGAATCGGCTGATAGGGAGCTTTCTGGCCGTTATGATCATGCCCTTCAGAAATATTTTCTACACCTTCGGGTATTGATGCCGTGGTTCTCAGCATTTTCTGCGGCAGCAGAATATTTCTCCGCAAAAGCTGTTCAAAACTCAGACCATTGATCGATTCGAGCATATACCCCAACAACTGCAATCCGGCATTGGAATATTGAAAACGGAGTCCGGGCGTGGTATCAAGCCGGCACTGTTTCACGTCACGCAGGAAACTGCTTTTGGTGTACCCCTGAAAACTCCGGATAATCAGATCGGGAATGGAATCTTTGGGATAAAGGGACAAGTCCGGCTCCGGCAGCTTAAACGGTAGGCCCGACGTATGTCCAATCAGGTGTTTGAGCCGTATGTACTGTCCGCCAAACTGCAGATTGGGCAAAGCATAACTGGGATATCGCCTTAACTCGTCGTTCAGCCTAAGCTTCCGCTCCGTAATAGCCTGTGCCAGAAGAAGGCCGGTAAATGTACTGCTGATCGGGCCGATTTCATATAAAGTTCGCGCATTCGGGAGTTCGCATTTGATTTTATCGGCATAGTTATAGGTATACACCTTTCCATCGGTGTATACGCCAACGGAAATGGCAAATCGGGAAGAACTTTCCATATACTTCTGCACTGCAAACTGCACTGCCGAGTCAATCCGGTTTGTCAGCCCATTATCGGAAACTGTCCAGAACGGCTCCTGAGCCATGACACGGGAAACCAACAACACCGGGAACAGGATAAGAATCTTCTTCATACAGTAGTTTTGGTCTTGGTGAATGGTGTTCCGATGTTAAGATACAGCGAATTCAGAATTTTTTATAACGCAAATAACCCCACCAAAAGCAGGGTTATCTACAACAATTTAAAATTCAATAACTTAAATAGGCTTCTTATCTAGTCGATCGAAATACCTCCCGGAATAACGATATAACGGATCTGATTGGTATTGGCTGGTTTTCCGGCAGGCATCACATCGCAGATGATCCGAACTTTGCCGGGCGAAACCGCGTATTGAAAATGATATTGGCTGAGAGTACTTCCATTATCGTAATAGGTTGATGGGAGTGCCTTCACAAGGTCGCCGTCGGGATCGCCAACAAATTTCGCGTAAACCAACACCGCCCCCTTATCCACAATGTCCTGCGTAATCCGGGGTTCCGCGATATCAAGATACCAGGTTTCCTTTCCGGAACCCGTAGACGTGGTGGAGGCAATCCAGGGTGCGGTATTCGACCAGTCCGAATAAAAAACATTAGCCGTGCCCGCAGGCCCGGGATCTCCCTTCCGGCAACCCAGCACAATTGCCGAAGAAATCAGGAAGGCCATCAACCCTAAATTCCATTTCATACCCGAAGGTTTATCTGTTTGTTTCTCAAGTTAGCCCAATTTCCAACACAGGCCATCGCACAAACCAAATATCAATTATCTTTAACATATGCAATCACTTATCCTCCTGCACGGAGCGCTCGGAAGCGCGGGGCAGCTTGACCATATTTCTTCCCTTTTCGAACGTCAATTCAGGATTCATTCCTTCGATTTCCCCGGCCACGGACAAAATTCCTACGATGGAAAATTCTGTATGGACCTCTTCTCCGATTCCATCCTCCGGTATATCCAAAGCCACCGTCTCTTCCAACCGCTGGTTTTCGGATACAGCATGGGTGGTTACGCTGCATTGCATCTGGAAAGAAAACATCCGGGCACCTTTTCCGGCATCATAACTTTGGGAACAAAATTCCGGTGGACTCCCGAAATCGCAGCAAAGGAAACCCAATTGTTGGACCCGGAACAGACCCTCAACAAGGTGCCGGCCTTTGCTGAAGAACTGGAGAAAAGACATTCGGAAAACGATTGGAAAAAACTCATGCACAATACGGCTGCCCTGCTGAGAGATATGGGCAACCATCCTCCATTGACCGAAACGGATTTTTCCGCCATTCAAACCGAAACACTGATCCTTCTCGGCGACCGCGATCGAATGGTAGATGTTGAGGAAACCGTTCACACCTATCGCCTGATGCCGAATGCACGGATGGGCATACTTCCGGATACACCACACCCGATAGAAAAGGTAAATCTCCCGGTTCTAAAAGCCATGGTGGGGCATTGCATATAACGAAAATAAATACACGAAATTGAATATAAAATATAAAATTGAGCCGGGCACCCAACAGGACTTTCCGGAATTGACAGCGGTATGGGAGGCTTCGGTAAAGGCCAGCCATCACTTCCTCAGCGAGGAAGATATTCAGTTTTACAAACCCCTCGTTAAAAACGAATACCTGAAACTTCTGGATATTTTTTTGGCGCGTCGCGACAACGGAAGCATTGCCGGCTTCGTAGGTTTGGCAGACAATAAAATTGAGATGCTCTTTATCGCGTCCGAACTCCGTGGGCGTGGTATCGGCAAAACCCTATTGGCATATGCCATCGTAGAACTCAACGCCCGCGAGGTTGATGTAAATGAACAGAACGAAGCCGCCGTTGCGTTTTATCTGAGCCAGGGATTTAAAATCAGGAGCCGAAGCAAACTCGACAGCACAGGCAAAAATTTCCCGATACTGCATCTGAGTTTATAAACCGTCTAACCCCCTCAACGTATGTGAAAGGATAAAACCAACAATCACTGTGGGATCCGGAAAACTATGCGGATGATGCTTATACCCTTTCTTGTGTATCACTTTAATATCCGCATTAAGCCCCTTCATCAATTGTTCAAACAGATAGGTATTTTCTTCCGGAGCCACCACCTCATCTTTGTCGGCACAAAGAATCAGGATCGGGTATTTACCGGCAGCAATCTTATCTGTTTTGTCGATGGGACTTCCCCGAAACGATAGTAAAGCGGAACTGTCTTTCAGATTATAACTCTTCAGCAGTGCTTCGCGGGCCGCGTGATGCTGCGTGTTCGGAATTCGTCCCAGTCCGCCCGGCCAGGATTTCAGATCGAGCACCGGATTATCCAGATACACACAGGCAACCTTATCCGGATTTTCAGCCGCCCAATTCATGGCATAAACCCCGCCCCGGCTCATTCCCTCCAATACTACTTTGGAGGCAAGTCCGGCCGTGGTGACCAATTCATAAAATTTATTCCAGATCAAAATGGCTTCGTTGTTCCCGAATAATTCCGAAACATCGCAGTAAGCTACATGAAAACCATTGGCAAGAAGTGCACTATCCGTTTGCGGTTCATGTCCCCAGAAACGGGCACGCCAAATCCATGGCCGGCCCGGAGCTGCCTTTTCAGGCTGAACCAATTTGCATGCCCTTCCTTCAAACATAAATTCCGCACAATTATACCCCTTGAAGGAATTGACGAAATAAGTTACCGGTAAGTTTTCAAATAGATTAAAGGCTGTATCGGAACGGGTACAGATTGAGGGACCCGGATCCCAACTCCTGTATAGCTGGTTGGTATAGCCGGGCGTTAGTCCGGAAAGAAACAGGAACCAGCAGAACAGCGCTTTTTTAAAAGATACTTGCCTCATGACGGTTAGCGTAAAGTGATTTGTAATATCCATATAAATCTTCATCAACGTATGGGAAAACGTTTGACCTTACGAATGGTGACGCCTGATCAGTTCCATCAGCGCACGGCTGTTGTGGTAAGGGCATTTCCAAAATCCCGCCTTATCCTCACCGGGCATCGGATGTCCATTTTCGGTAATTCCCCAGAACCATTCTCCGGCAGTACGATCGATGATATGATTTGTAATAAAATTCCAGACCCGCTCCACTGCTTCCAGCCATTTTGGGTCACCGGAAATTTGCCAGGCATTGTAGAACCCTACAAGCGCTTCGGCCTGGGGCCACCAGTGTTTTTCGCGGACCCAATGCGCATTCGAAGGATCGTATTCATACCAAAGTCCTCCGTCTTCGTCCAGGGCTTCCAGAGTCGAGTCGGCCATTGTCAGGACCAAACGTTTTATGTCTTCCTCATCCTCCGGATCGCCGGCTTCCTGCCAGGCTTCCCAGAGCAACCAGGACGCTTCGATATCGTGACCATAGGAAATAATGCCGGACTTCGGTTCCCAATCCATGCCAAAGAACAGATGCATATGCCCCGAGCTGCCGTCGATGATTTTGTTTTTGAAAAGAAAGATCAGTTCCTGCACCCTTTGAATGACCCTTTCGTTTTTCGGGGCAGCATTGGAAAGAGCCGTATACGCTTCCAGGATATGGAGCAGGGTATTCATCGATTTGGGCTCATTGGCATCTTTGAGACTCAATCGCCAATCATCCAGTGTCGACCAGTCCTCAGCAAAAGCTTCGGAGTAGCCGCCGTAGATTTTATCGTATGCATAGGTTTCGAGTATTTCGAACAACTGCAGAGCCTGTTCCAGGGCTGCGCGATCGCCGCTGGCCCGGTAGTATTCCACATAACCATAGATGCCGAAGGCCTGCGCATAAATTTGTTTCCTTCGGGAGAGGGGATTCCCGAATGCGTCGACGCTCCAGAAGATACCTCCGTATTGTTTATCCGTAAATTTTTCGCGGAGAAATCGGAAGGCCCGCTCGGCCATCGGCCGATACCGGTAATCGCCGGTCAGGCGCGCCGCTGCGGAAAACGTCCAGAGGATACGGGCATTGAGGACAGCCCCCTTTTCCGCCTGCGGATTTATCCGGCCATCGTTATCTATCTGTCCGTAAAACCCGCCGTTTACCCGATCGGGAGCCAGCTGGATCCAGAAGTCCAGAATGGCCGATAATTCCTGTTGGAACTCCCCGACCGGCAGGTGTCGGGAACTGCGGATGGTGTTTTTGGGCATGTTGGTTCAGTCGACGTGATGGATTCAAATTTATACAAAGCCGGTCGGGTTGAATCATACTATTTTAACAGATATGCGTGAACGAACACTAAGGGAAATTATGTAATCTTCGATTTTTTTTGTAACTTAATAGAATGGGGCGATCATTTGCTTCGTCCGGACAGTCAAACCCAACCCGAAACCGACCGCTATATCCCCGGAAAAAGATGGCAATCATTATATTATGAGACCGACAAGGAAATTGCAGGCTGATTTGGTGTGGTAGCAGCCCAATGGATGATTTTTGGGAAAAAGAGTGTTGGTTATTGGTGTGGGGAATACTGATTTTATTTTCCCCTTTAGTGTCATTCGCCTATTTTTGCCGCTCAATTTAATTCAACATTTCAATCCATCTCCGTCATGGTAGACGTTATTTTAGGACTTCAGTGGGGCGATGAAGGTAAAGGTAAAATAGTGGACTATTTTGCTCCCCGGTATGACATTATCGCCCGTTTCCAGGGTGGCCCCAACGCCGGGCACACATTATACGTTAACGGCCAAAAAGTGGTGCTGCACCAGATTCCTTCCGGTGTATTCCACGAGCATACCACCAACCTCATCGGCAACGGTGTCGTTCTCGATCCGGTAACGCTGCGTAAGGAATGTGAAATCGTGAAATCGATGGGCGTAGATGTAAAGAAAAATCTTTTCATCAGCCAACGGACCAACCTGATTCTCCCTACCCACCGCGCACTTGACAAAGCTTCCGAGCTGTCGAAAGGGGAAGGAAAAATCGGATCAACCCTGAAAGGGATCGGACCTGCCTATATGGACAAAACCGGTCGGAACGGACTGCGTGTAGGCGACCTGCTCGACAAGAATTTCACCACTCAATACATCAAACTCCGCCTGAAGCATCAGAAACTGCTCGATAGCTATGGTTTTCAGGAAGATATATCTGCATGGGAAGAAGAATTCTTCGAAGCGGTGGAACTGCTCCGCGAATTGAATATCGTCAACGGCGAATACTTTATCAACAACGCCCTCAGCAACGGTAAAAAAGTACTGGCTGAAGGTGCTCAGGGAAGTATGCTGGATATCGATTTCGGAACATTCCCCTTTGTAACTTCTTCCAACACGATTTCCGCCGGCGTATGTAATGGCCTCGGTGTGGCTCCGCAAAAAATCAAGGACGTACTCGGTGTTACCAAAGCCTACTGTACCCGTGTGGGTGGCGGCCCCTTCCCGACCGAACTACACGATGCCACCGGAGAAGAGCTGCGCAAAATCGGAAACGAATTCGGTGCCACCACCGGACGTCCGCGCCGCTGTGGCTGGATCGATCTCGTGGCACTGCGCTTCGCCTGCATGATCAACGGTGTTACCCAGATCATCATGACCAAAAGCGACGTACTCGACACCTTCCAGGAACTGAACGTATGTACCGAGTACAATGTCGACGGTGCGAAATCTGCGGAAGTTCCCTTCCAGATGACCCGCGTAAACGTGGAACCCGTTTACAAAACTTTTTCGGGCTGGAACACGCCGGTTTCTGCTATCACATCGTACGACGCCCTGCCCGCTAAAATGAAGGAATATGTTGCTTTCATCAACCAATATCTCGGCGTTGATGTACAGTATATTTCCAATGGTCCGGGCCGCGATCAGATCATTTCCGTGAAGTAATTTCAGGGGGAAAAAACGCCCAAAAATTTGATTTAAAAATTTGGCGGTTTAAAAAAGTCATTGAAATTTTACACCGAAATCTCTTGGTATATGGCAGTAAAATCAGAAAAAGGGAAAAAAACTACAGCAGCCAAATCGGCTCCTAAAAAATCAGCATCTAAAGAGAAGGACTCCAAGCCAAAGAAAAAGGTAGAAGAGGAGGATGAGGATGATGACTTTGAAGACGATGAACTAGAAGAAACGCCGAAGAAGGGTCGTAAAGCTTCTACCAAAAAGAAAGATGTAGACGAGGATGACGACGATGATGACGACGACTTCGAAGACGAGGACGACGACGATTGGAACAAAGCAGACGACGAAGATAGCTGGGACCCTGATTTTGAAGAATTCGACATTCCCAAGTCCAAAGTGAAAAAATCATCCGGCAAAAAAGGCAGCAAGGAAGAAGACGACGACTTCGGACTTGACGAAGACTTTAAAGACATGGATCTGTTTAACGACACAGGATTTGATGACGACGACGACGATTTCTAATCGGAAGTCTGCGTGTACTGCTTATCGTGAACAACAGAACCTATAAAACATACCCTGTAGCCGACCTACAGGTAACCAAACGGCAAATGTTGAACTGGGCCAACCGGTTCAACATTTGTTGCTTTCTGGATAGTCATACCGACGTATTCCCCCGCCAGGTGCAGTCCTGCATCGCCGGCGTTTCCGCCCTTAAACGATTCTCCTCCCTCGACGAACTTCCGGCTTCCGCCAACGACTGGCTCTTCGGTCATTTCAGCTACGACCTGAAAGATATTATCGAACCCCATCAGCAGCAGGCAAAACCGGCAAGGGTCCAATGGCCGGAACTCTTCTTCTTCATTCCCGAAACCACACTGGAACTCAGCAGCACCAGCCTGCGCATCGGTTCTACCACCGCAAACCACGACCGTATCTGGGAAGAAATTGGTGAAGAAAGAACCGATGCCGACGTCGCACAGAAAACAACCGTTGCTTTCCTGCCGGGCATGTCAAAACAAGAATACCTCGATAATGTCAATCGGATTATGTCCCATATTCATAGGGGCGATTGCTACGAACTGAACTATTGCCAGGAGTTTTATGCCACCGGAATCGAAGCCGATCCGCTGGACCTCTACCGGAAACTCAGCAACACCTCACCGGCCCCCTTCGCCGCCTATTACAAAACGGGAAACCGGTATCTGATCTCAGCCAGCCCGGAACGCTATCTCCGCCGGGAAGGGGAAGACCTGATTTCCCAACCCATCAAAGGCACACGGGGAAGAGACCGTGCCAACCCTGAAAACGATCGCCGCCTGATCGAAGAACTGCGCAACGACCCGAAGGAAAGGGCCGAAAACATCATGATCGTTGATTTGGTCCGCAACGATCTCTCCCGGGTTTGCCGTGAAGGCAGTGTACATGTAGAAGAGCTCTGCGGCATCTACAGCTTTCCCCAGGTTCATCAGATGATTTCGACGGTGGTGGGGAAAGTTCCGGCGAACACCGGATGGGTTGATTTTATCAAAGCCAGCTTTCCCATGGGATCCATGACCGGTGCGCCGAAAAAAAGGGTGATGGAACTGATCGAAAAATATGAACCGGTAAAGCGCGGCCTCTACTCGGGTACGCTCGGGTACGTGAAGCCCAACGGCGACTTCGACTTCAACGTGGTGATCCGTAGCCTCCAATATGATACTGCGGGGAAAGTACTCTCCTATCATGTGGGCTCTGCCATCACCGGCTATTGCGACCCCGAAAAAGAATACGAAGAATGCCTGGTGAAGGCAAAGGGTATACTGGACGCACTCACCTAAATGCAAAAGTCCCGCAGCAGGACTGCAGGACTATTACCAATTCATTTATGGAACGAATTATCTCGCGGCTGTGGTCGGTGATTGCATATTGGCCTTGTTCAGCATCATCTGTACCGATTCGCTGAGAATCTGGTATTTATGAGCGTTGAACAGGTCCATTTTGTCGTCGGGAAGTCTCAGGTCATATGATTTTCCTTCCGCCATGGTGCTGTCGAACTGAGGATTGAGGGCATTAAACTCGTTAATGTCCATGGTAAGTACCTTAGCGATTACGAGGGAATTGTATTTACCGGAAACCTGCTGAACCCGGGTATTATCGGCGCGGGCGATGGCCCCGTCAGCGATTTCGACCCGGTTGGCAATTTCGGTTTTGGTGGAGGTGGTAACACCGCCCCTGCCTTCCATGATAAAATGGGTGGCGATAAACTTTTTAACGTGGTTCCGCGATTCGGCAGGCAGGTTGTACTGGAGTTTCCAGAAATTGTCGCTGCCGCTGCGGCGGATAGCACTGGTTACGCGTCCCGGGCCGCCGTTGTAGGCTGCAATTACCAGGAGCCAGTCGCCCAGGTCGTTATAAAGCTGTTTAAGGTACTTGGCAGCCGCGTGGGTGCTTTTAACATAATTGCGGCGCTCATCCACTTTGCTGGTTACCTTCAGGCCCATAAGTCGGGCCGTAGAGGGCATAAATTGCCAGGGACCCACGGCACCGGCCCAGGAAACGGTGGATGCCCTGAGGTTGGACTCGATTACGGCGAGGTACTTGAGCTCACGGGGGATATCGTATTTCGCAAAGATTTCGTCAATCATGTCGAAATAGGGTTTTCCCCAGTCCTTCATTTTTTCCAGTTCCTGACCATGGCGTGTAACATAGTCTTCCACGAAGGAAATGGCCATGGGATTGAGTTCAAAGTGCATGGTTCCTTTCGAACTAACGGAGGAACCAGCTACAAAAAGGTCTCTGAAAGCGGTTTTTTCGGAAGAGGTAGCTGCCGAAGAAGCGGTGTTCATGGCCAGAACGGGAACGTCGGTCTGAACAGGCTTTTCGGTAATGGTTGTGTCAGCCGAAGCGGACAATTTGGTTTGAGGGGCCTGTTGAAGCGCACCATCAATTTTACTTGCCTGTACAAAAGGTACGCACAAGAGATGGATAGTCCCAAACAGTAAACATTTGATTTTCATCACAATAAATTTAATTCACAAATCCTGCATCAAATCTTTCAATATCCAATCTGTCGATCCTAATGTTCATCCCCAATAAGATTGATACAGGGATTACTGTGGATTTCCATTTTGGATATTGTTACTGTATCGTGCCATCAGTTGTCGCGAGATTCGCAGCAAAGATAACTCTTCATTTTGGTTTGTCATAATTTGTAGGCCAAATGGCATACCGTTGGTATGACGGAAAAGGGGGATAGAGATGGCTGGAACGCCCACCAGATTGGCGTAAACCGTGTAGATGTCGGCCAGATACATTGCGATTGGGTCAGCAATTTTCTCGCCAATTTTAAAGGCCGGAGTGGGTGCGGTGGGCAGGAGAATAGCGTTATAACCGGAAAAGATCGCCCGGGTTTTGTCGGCCAGAAGGCGTCTAACCTGCTGAGCTTTGGTGAAATAGGCATCGTAATAGCCGGCACTCAGCACGAAAGTGCCCAAAAGGATTCTTTTTTTCACTTCTTTTCCGAATCCTTCGGAGCGTGTTTTTTTGTAAAAACTTAACAAATCTTCCGCTTTTTCGGTACGATGGCCGTATCGTACCCCATCGTAGCGGGAAAGATTGGAAGAAGCTTCGGCCGTGGTAAGAACGTAATAGGCCGGCACGATATAGTCCAGATAAGGGAATTCGACCGCGTCGACGGTATGGCCGTCCGCCCTGAGGCGGTTGAGCAGGTCGGAAATCGCCGTACGGATTTCCGGGTCGAGACCAGGATGTTCCAGTGTTTCGGGAAGGTAGGCGATTTTGAGGGGAGTTTGGTCGGAACCGAGTTGTTTATGGTATTCCGGTACCGGAGCGGATGACACCGTACTGTCGAACGCATCGGCCCCGGCCATTACTTCCAGGGCCAGGGCGGCGTCTTCTACATTGGTGGAAAAGATACCGATCTGGTCGAAGGACGAGGCATAGGCAATCAGTCCGTACCGCGAAATCCGCCCATAACCGGGTTTAAGGCCGATTATGCCGCAGAAATCGGCCGGCTGACGCACAGAGCCCCCGGTATCGGAACCCAGGGATATCATGCAGCATCCGCTCTGGACGGCAACAGCGGACCCGCCGGATGAACCACCGGGTACACGGGAATGATCGAGCGCATTAAGAACGGGGCCGTAGTTGGAATTTTCATTGGTGGATCCCATCGCGAACTCGTCGCAGTTGAGGTTTCCGATAATGATGGCACCTTCTTCCAGGAGGCGTGTAACGGCCGTAGCCGAGTAAATGGCCTCATAACCCGAAAGAATAGCCGAAGCAGCGGTAACG
>Ga0207415_1000055_pt1 | contig 133298 bp, 106 predicted proteins | sample Passage237A_FD_187369 | JGI IMG/M metagenome (GOLD analysis project Ga0207415, IMG submission 187369) | Cellulose adapted compost microbial communities from Newby Island Compost Facility, Milpitas, CA, USA - Passage2 37A (SPAdes) (version 3) ... | reverse complement strand
TCTGATGCGCCTTTGAGGCGAACCTCAGTGGCTGACCTCAGTGGCTGACCTCAGTGGCTGACCTCAGTGGCTGACCTCAGTGGCTGACCTCAGTGGCTGACCTCAGTGGCTGACCTCGACGCGCTTGCCGAGGGGCTGACCGATCTCGGCGAGCAGCTCCTTGAACCAGGGCTCTTCGATGTTGAAAGGTTTGCCACCCTTGATGCGCGGGAACTCGATGGAGCGGAGGCGACCGTCCTGGTCCTCGTCGTGACCAATCACGCCGGAATCTCCCTTGAGACCCGACTCGACAGCGAGGTCGACCATGCTCTTGATGAGCTTGAGGTCGGCTTCGTTGGCCGCCGCGGAACGGGCGAAGTAGCCGGACTTCTGGACCAAGGACTTCTCAGCACCGAGCGCCTGCGAGAACTGCTTGGAGAACCAGTTGCCGACGTTGACGGCGTCGAGCTTGTAGTGACCGAACGCGTCCTTGGGGACGGACTCGCCGCGACTTTCCATCTCCTTGATGATCTGATCGACGCAAGCGCCCTCAGAGACGAAGATGTTGACGCAGTCGTTTTGGTCCATGAGCGCGCTCAGGCGCTTCGCTTCGGTCTCCGGATTGAACTCCATCTCGGGCACGTACACAGCGTGCACGTCCTTGTGAGCACGCGGCAGGTTGAAGCCGGGGACGAAATCCATCTTCTTGAGGCGCTCGCGGTAGACGCGAGCGGTAGCTGCGGTCAGCCAGCCACAGTTGCGGCCCATGACCTCGTGGATGATGAGCATGCGCGGGTTGGCCGACTGTTCGTTCACGACGTTCTCGAAGTAACGAGCACCTTCTTCCGCTGCGGTGTAAGCGCCGAGCGACTGGCGGATGGGGAAGACGTCGTTGTCGATGGTCTTGGGGAGACCGACGACTGTCAGGTCGTAGTTATGGGTCTTCAGGTAGGCGGCCAGATCAGCGGCCGTCGTGTTCGTGTCGTCGCCGCCGATCGTGTGGAGGATGGTCACGCCGTCGCGGGTGAGCTGGCGAGCGGCGACCTCGAGCGGAGACTCTCCTTCTTTGACGAGCCCGCGCTTCACGCAATCTTTGACGTTCGTGAGCTTGACGCGACTGTTGCCGATGGGGCTGCCGCCGTGCTTGTGAAGGATGCTCGCTTGCTTCTTGACCTCGGGGGTCACGGTGAGACTCACGCCCTGCAGGAGGCCCTTATAGCCGCCGAGGTAACCGATGATCTCGATGTCCGGAGCGATTTCCGTGTAGCGTTCGATGAGTCCTCCCACAGCCGAGGAGAGACAAGGGGCGAGTCCGCCTGCGGTCAGGAGGGCAACTTTCGGCTTCTTAGCGTTCATGTTCTTTTCTATTCGTTCTCGGAGGAAAAACGGTTCGAGCGCGCCGCTTAGCAGGGGGTGTCTCTCTCGAAAACCGCCAGAGCGCCGACGAACCGCATTTCTGCCATCCCGTCAACGCACCAAAATTGCAATCTAGGAAAAATTCAGTCCTCCGAGAAATGCGATTCTGCTGGACGGGCGGTTGCTCCGGGGCCGATCGGCTCGTACACCTCGACGCTCAGAGACGAGGTGGGTGGAACCGCTACCAACGTCTTTGAGTCGTCTTAATTTTTGACCCTGTTTTCGAGCTTCACGATCGAACCACCGAGCCATGACGTTATTCTCTGATCTTCGCCGGGCCCTTCGAAACTTCTCATTGGTCCAAATGGTCCTCGCGGGCCTAGGGCTCGGGGTAGCCTGTCTTCCCCAGTCGTCGTCGCCGACCTGCCAAGGCGGTCAGGTCGACTGTAACGGAGTCTGCGTTTCTGTCACATCCGACCCCCAGAACTGCGGCGCGTGCGGCAACGCATGTGGCGCTGGTCTCGTCTGCTCGCAGAACACTTGCTCTGCGACCTGCGGCGCGGGCCTCGAGAACTGCAATAGCGCGTGCGTCGTGCTCGCCTCCGATCCGAACAACTGTGGCGCCTGCGGCAATGCCTGCGCGAGCGGTAGCTGTGTGAATGGTGTGTGTGCGGCCAGCCAGGGTACGGGCGGCGGTCCGGGCGTCGGTGGCGGCGGTCCGGGCGTCGGTGGCACCGGGGATCCGGGCGCCGGAGGAGGCACGCCGGGCGTCGGTGGCGCCGGTGATCCGGGGAGTGGTGGCGCTGGACCGGGCGCTGGTGGCAGCGGTACGGGCGGCGAAGGCGAAGAAGGACCGATCACGGGTTACTTCGAGTCGGGCCCCTGGCATGGCTTCGGGTTCACCTCGCTCTTCAGCAGCGACGCGAACTCCGGCAACACCATCGAACCGCCGAACTTCGAAGGCGTCGAGACTTGGCCGATGTGCGCCAAGGGTACGATCAAACCTCCTTCTGAGCCTGATGGCTGGAGTGGCGCTCTCGTCGGTTGGGGTATCAACCAAGAGCGCGTGGAGAACGCCCCTCTCGGTACGGTGACCCCGACCAAGGAAGGCATCATCCTCGACATTCAGAACAAGAGCGCGACCCAGCTTCGCTTGCAGATTCAGGGTCCGGACGGCGCCACCGACGCGAACCAGCGCTGGTGCGCGGAGATCGGCGCTACCTCGAATCCGAGCCTCTTCGTCGCGTACGAAACGTTCAACACGGAGTGCTGGGCGGGTGGAAACGGCAAAGCTTACAATGGAGAGCCCCTCTCCCAGATCATCGTTCAGGCTCAGAGCATTCCGGACTCGACCGCGGACGTGAACTTCGACTTCTGCGTCAACAACATCTCTGAGGGGAACGGAAACATTCCGACCGTTGGATGCGACGTGAGCGGCGCTCCCGCTGGTGGTCAGAGCGGTACGCTCAGCAGCGGCGGCGGCGCGTTCCAGCGCGTGACTGCGGTCAACGGTCCTCCCACGATCGCGATCCAGAACAACATCTTCAGCGGCGGCGGCAGCTACAACATCACCTATAACGGCGCGAGCTTCAGCGTCACGAACTTCTCTGGCAACCGTCCCACCACCGATGCACCGGTCGGCTACCCGTCCTTCATCTTCGGTTCGAACGGTGGGGATGGGTTCGGAACTGCCGGTAGCAACCTGCCGAAGTCGGTCGGGCAGTTGAACAAGATTCCGACGGGCATCCGCTGGAGCGGTGGTGGAAGCGGCGAATACAACGTTGCCTACGACGTCTGGTTCTCTCCGGGCGGCGCTGATGGCGGCCCGGGATCGCGGAGCTTCCTCATGGTCTGGCTCGATCGCTCCCCGAACGTCTACGCCGAAGGCCAAGGCCAGGGCGAGTCCGGTGGAACACTCGCCATCGGTGGACGTACCTTCGCGATCTACGTCTCGCGCCAGTTCGAAGGCCGACCCATCATCAGCTACGTCGCGACGAGCCGGCTCAACGAGTTCAGCTTCGACCTGAACGACTTCATCAAGGACGCCAAGACGCGCACCTCGACGACGGAGAAGACGCCGGTCATCAACGACAGCATGAGCCTCACGAACGTGTTCGTTGGCTTTGAGGTCTGGAGCGGCGCAAGCAACCTCAAGATCGACAACTTCTGCATCAGCAATAATTGAGGTTCGGCCCCTCGGGGCACGTCGGCCCGCTTCTTTTCGAGTTCCCTACCCGGGGGACCGAGAGGGGCGGGCCGAACGCTTTTTGGAGCCCCAGCTGCGCTTTCTGAGCGACGGCGCAGGGCTGACCTTTCGGACGATGGCGCGGAGAGGCTGCGCAGGTTAGCCTTCAAGGGTCATGGTGCAGCAGAGTCGCCGGCCGAGCTCCGGTCGCCCGAGCCAATCCCGAGGATCTTCGCCCGCGAGCCAAGCGGGGGGGGACGAGACCTACGCGGTTCCGATCAAAAAAACCTCACCGCTCCTCTACGTTGTGGGTGGTTTGGTGGTGCTCGGCATCGGTCTCGTCATCGCGTTCACCTCGGGAGGCAGCGACGCCGAGGAACAAGCCAAGAAGGTCACTCCGGAGCCTTCGGAGGGTCTGACGGTCGAGCAGCAGAAGGAACGCCTCGAGCATCTCCGCAAGACGCAGGCCGCCCTCCAAGCTGCTGAGCTCGAAGAGAAGGCCGCCGAGGCTGCGAAACCCGCACCGTCACCAGAGCCTGCGCCGGCCACTACCCAGGCACCGAAACAAGCTGCCGCAGCTCCGAAGGCCCCTGCGGCTGCGGCTCCGAAGAACAACGAGCAAGCCAAGAAGAAGGCGGCGGACCTCGACGCGCTCGGCGCTGACATCACTTCCCAGCTCAAGTGACGGCAGATCCCTTGGCGGTTCACAAGGAGCCTACGAGCAGCTCGGAGGCGGCTCGGCGCGCGGCTTCGCTCATTGTGGCGGGCATCGAAGGGACCGAGCTCACCGATCAGGCCCGAGAGGTGCTCGATCTGGGCGTCGGCGGTATCATCCTCTTCTCCCGGAACTACCGGAGCCGCGATCAGGTCGGCGAGCTCATCGGAGCGCTGCGCAGCTACGCGGGGCGCAAGCTCGTGGTGAGCGTCGATCACGAGGGAGGAGTCGTGCAGCGCTTTCGCGAAGGGTTCACCCGGATCGAGCCCATGCGCGCGATCGGGGAAAGAGGCGACGCTCGCCTGGCCTTTGAACTTGGCCAGACGATGGGCCGGGAGCTCCGCGCGGTCGGGATCGACTGGAACTTCGCCCCGGTGCTCGACGTCGACACCAACCCAGAAAACCCCATCATCGGAGATCGCTCGTTCTCACGCGAGCCGAGCGTGGTGGGGGAGTTTGGGGTGGCGCTGGCCGAGGGCCTGGAATCCGAGGGAGTTGCCTCCTGCGGGAAACATTTTCCAGGACACGGCGACACCTCCCAAGACTCACACCTCGAGCTCCCCGAACTTCCTCACTCTTTCGAGCGCCTCCGCGCCGTCGAGCTCCCTCCGTTTCAGCGGTACGCGGAGGCGGGTCTCGCTTCGATCATGACGGCTCACGTTCTGTTCCGGGCGCTCGACCCCGAGGTTCCGGCGACTATGTCGCGAGCCGCTTTGACTTCTCTCTTGCGTGAGGAGCTCGGCTTTCAGGGTCTGATTGTGAGCGACGATCTCGAGATGAAGGCGATCCGCGATCACTACGGAGCGGCCGAAGCCGCCGAACGAAGCCTGCTCGCGGGCGCCGATGCGTTCCTTTGCTGCGCTCCGAACGGGACCATCTTCAAGGTGTACGAACGGCTCAAGGCTCCCTCGAGTGAGGAGTTCGAGCGCCGTCTTTCGGAGTCCAGCCTGAGGATGGCCGCGTTTCAGGCCCACTGGGCACCTTGAGAAAAAAGCGCTCTGGGGGGAGAGGGCCTTCGGATGTAGATGCCGAGGGGCCGCAGAGCGAATTTTTAGCCGACGAGCGCGGCGGCCTTGGCCAAGAAGCGGAGGGGCGGGGCCTCGTCGTGGACAAGGGGCGCGAAGCGCTTGCGGAACTCGCCGCTCGTCATGTTCGCGGTGGTCGCGAGGCGAGCCAAGAGATCTTCGTCTTCGAAATCATCTCGCCGCAGGCGGATCATGTAGCGTCGAGCGATCTTGTAGGTCTCGGTCTCGGTATCGACCGGGCGCACCTGAAGCCCTCCGCCGGCCTGGCTCTCCATGTCCGTAAAGCTTACGGGCGTGAACTTGCCAGCCACCATGGTCATCATCGCGCTCTTGCCCCCTTCGAGCAGGAACTTAGCGGCGGAGTAACCAAGGTCTCGGGCGTACTCCATGTCGAAGGGGATCGGATCGGCGCTCCGCAGCTCGTAGCCGATGCTCTTTTCGGCCATCTCCGCGCGCACTCCAAAGTGCCCGAGTCGCTCATGGACGCGGTCGCGCACGACCTCGCCGAGGCGCAGATCACCGAGACGCACGCTCGAGCCGCTCGCGGGCCGACGCACGAGCGCGAGCTCGTCGGGGGGAAGCCATTCGGCCAAACCTTCAGCGAGGAGTGCCACGCCGTCCCGTCGACCTGAGGCCATGCGCTTGATGATGGCTCCGATGAGAGTATCGACGATCCAATCGATGGTGAGGCGGCCGGGAGGAAGCTCTTCGGGGATGAGCGTGAGGGTAGCACCCGCGGCTTTTCCGATGCCGAGCGCGAGGTGACCGGCGCTTCGGCCCATGGTGGTGACCAGGTACCAGCGGCCCATGGTCTTCGCGTCGACTAACAGATCGCGAATGATGCCTACTCCGACGTGTCGCGCGGTTTCGTAGCCGAGCGTCTGGATGCCTGGGGGGAGGGGGAGATCGTTGTCGATGGTCTTTGGGACGTGGACGAAGTGAATGTCCGAGGTCGCCCGCGCCAGGCGCATCGTCACCTTGCAGGTTTCGTCGCCGCCGATCGTGATGAGCCGATCGATGCCGAGCACCTTGAGCGTGTTGATGGCAGCCTGATCTTCGGCGGGGGTGCTCGGAACGTCGCGGGAGGTGCGGAGCAAAGAGCCGCCGCGGAAGTGAGATTGGCTCACGACTTCGATGGGCAGAGCCATCCGCTGAGGTGTCGTCTTGCCCCGGAGATGGGAGTAGCCGTCCATCAGGCCGATCACCTCAACTCCCGCCAAGTTCCCGCGGATAGCCGCAGCTGCGATCACGCTGTTGGTACCTGGGGCCGGTCCGCCGCCGACGAGGATGCCGAGCTTGCCCGTTTTCTCCATGGGTTACCGGTCCATATCACGGCCTCCTGGGAAGACGAAAAGGACGGCTCGTCATAGAAATGTTAGTTCAGGTGAAAAGATTTGCTCGTGCCACCTGAGCGACGACGCGAAAGCTCTTCCCGCACATTCGCTCCTTCGAAGCTGGAAGATTTCATGATTCGCTGGAAGAACAGCTTGGGCAGGCGTGACAGGACGAGAAAACCGCTTGCTCTTTCCCTAAGGGGTGATAGCGCTACCACGTTCATGGAATCGAAGAACTTTGGCTTAATGCTCGCTCTGGGAATCGGGGGACTTTTCTTGGACGCGGCCTGCGAGCCCGCGCCGATCCCAAAGCTCTCCTGTGGCCCGGACGAGACCTACGGTTACCGGCGCTGCTGGCTACGAGCTGACGTTCGCCTCAACACGGTCGGGCTGTTGCCCGAGCGAAAGAAGGTCGCCGCCTTCGCTGGGGACGAGGCGCGTTTTGAGGTGCGGCGCGTCTCCGATGACCAGCGTGTGTTCGAAGGAAAGGCGAGCGCGCCCGTCGATTGGCCGGAGACGGGAGAGAAGCTCCGAATGGCGGACTTCTCCGACCTCCGTGAGCCTGGCGAGTATTACGTCTCCGTTGTTGGGACTTCGCAGCGCTCAGCAGCGTTTTCGATCGGGAGCGAACGCCTTGTGGAGGCCGCTTCGGTCAGCGTTCTGGCGATGTATGGGCAGCGCTGCGGCGAAGCGGTGCATCTGGAGCACGAGGGAGACACATTCTCCCACGACGAGTGCCACATGGCCGAGGCCCGGCTCGATCACGCCAAGTACCCCGCGAGCAGCGCAGAAGGAGCTGCGGGAGCGGCAGGCGCCTCGAGTACTCCGGCGACAGCCCCCGCGCCGAAGAGCCTCGACGATCGAGGCGGCTGGCATGACGCGGGCGATTACGGAAAGTACACGGTCAACGGCGCCTTCGCGCTCGCTTATTACTTGAAGGCTTACGAAGAGTTTCCCGAGACCGCGGGGCGGCTCGAGGTGGCGATCCCTGAGCGCGACAACGACGTGCCGGATCTGCTCGATGAGTCGCGGGTCGAGCTCGAGTGGCTGCTCAAGGTGCAGTTTCCGAACGGTGCCTTCGCTCACAAGGTCACGGGCCTGAACTTCGAGGCGAACATCATGCCCGAGGCCGATCTGCAGACCCGCTATTTCACCGAAGCCGGCAGCGCGGCGACGGGAGACGCCGCAGCGGTCCTCGCCCTCGGGGCGCGACTTTATCGCGAGCTCGATCCTGAGTTCTCAGCGCGGTGTCTTGACGCGGCGCGCCGCGGGGCGGCGTTCCTCGATGAGCACCCCGAGCTGATCCGTCCTGATCTGAGCAAATTCGCGACGGGCGCCTACCTGGCGGGGGACGGGGACGCAGACGAGCGGGCCTGGGCCCTGATCGAGCTCTATGAAACGACGGGGGAGCTCGAATACCTCAAGAAGTTCGAAGAATTCCTGAAGAAGCCCGCGGACCGCGTGCCCGCGGGGGGCCCTTCGCCGCTCCGTCTACATCCCTTCATCGATTGGTACGGGGCCAATAACCTCGCGCTCATCACCTACGTCAGATCTGCGAGCGAGGAGCGGGATCCCGACCTCCTCGCGCAGGTGCAAGACAGTCTCTTGCTCGTCGCTGACAGCATCGTCACGGAAGCCGAGACCGATCCCTACGGACGAGGCTCGCGCGTTTACTCCTGGGGTGGCAACGGAGGCGTCGTGCGCATGTCCCACCTGCTCGCCGCGGCCTACACGGTTGAGCCGAAAGAGGAGTATCTCGACACGATCCAAGCTCAGGTGGACCACGTGTTTGGGCGAAATCCGTTCTCGCGCTCCTTCGTGACGGGAGTGGGTCACTATCCGCCGCTCTATCCGCACCATCGTCCCTCGACGGGCGATGACGTGGGCCTCCCGTGGCCCGGCCTGCTCATCGGTGGGCCCCACGGCGACGGCAATGTGCCTGGGCATGCGCTGCCGGCGATGAATTGGGCGGATGCGCTGAACGACTATTGGCACAATGAGATCGCCATCAATTGGAACACAGCGCTCACCTACGCGCTCATCGCGCTGCTCGGCACCTCCGAGAGCGAGCTTGGGCCTTCGGGCCAGGCGGATGCGGAGGAATGAGGGACGGGCGCTTTCGGGATGGAGCATGGACTTCGGAGAGACCCGCAAGAAAGTGAGAGCAGGCTCCCCGAAAGTGAGAACTCCCGAGGCGCGAGAGTAGGGTAAAAAGCCCCCATGCCTTGAGCTAGGGCGGATTTCCCTGGTAAAGGAGCGTCCGCGCGAGCGAAAGAAGTCGTGAGTCCTAGGGTGCTTGAGGCAGGGGGCCCGCGAGACGCGCACCAAGAGTTTCTACGAAGTCGTGAGAGAGGAATCGAATGAACACCGAGATGAAGAAGCGAATTTCACAGGCCACCCTCGCAATGCTTGCCGCAAGTGGCTTGGCTGCTCTGGGCTGTCAGGGCACCGTCAACCCCACTGACCCGAAAGTCGCTGAGACCGAAGAGGGAAAGATCTGCGAGGGCCCCGACGGGCTCATCGACGACGGTGAGGACAACAACAACGCGACCGCTGTTGTCGCTGGTCGTGGTGGCTACTGGTACACCTTCGTGGACGACGCAGGCTCGACCGTTTGGCCGACCGCTGGCGCGCACGGCGGTACCTTCGAGATGTCCCCCGGTGGCGCCGAAGGCTCCCAGTTCGCCGCCCGCTTCAAGGGCAAGATCGGAAACGGCTCCGTGCTGTTCTCCGGCATGGGCATGAACTTCCTCGATCCGAAGGGCCCCTACGACGCGAGCAAGTACGGCGGTATCTCCTTCTGGGCGAAGAAGGGTCCCGGCTCGACCGGCAAGATCCGCATCAAGATCCCCGACAACAACACGGATCCCGATGGTGGCGTGTGCACCGAGTGTTTCAATGACTTCGGTATGGACCTGACGCTGACGGAAGAGTGGCAGCGGTTCATCATCCCCTGGTACGCGATGCGCCAGATGCCGGGTTGGGGCCGTCCGAAGAAGATGAAGATCGACCCGACGACCGTCTACGGTATCCAGGTTCAGGTCAACGAGCCGGGCGCTGACTACGATATCGCTATCGATCAGATCCGCTTCACCGGCTGCAAATAAAGAGCCGATTTTCAGAGAGAGGCGAGTCCATAAAGGGCTCGCCTCTTTTCTTTTCACTCAACCGAAGAGGCTTGGGCCCGTGAGATGATCCCCGGGAAAGAGCCTCGGAAAGACCCTTTGCCATGTTCCGAACCTCGACTCAGCTCCTTCTGATCTCCTCGCTTGTTCTGTCGCTCTCCGCGTGTCAGCGCAAAGGCGCGAGCGCTCCAGCGGCTGGCGTTGATATCCCCGACGGCCCTCCGCCCGGGGGGAATCTGCTCAAGAACGCGACCTTTGACGGCGGCAAGAGCGTCCCCTGGACCTCCTCTTTTACGGCTCCTGCCCGGGGCAAAGCCAAGGTCATCGATGGCGCCCTGTGTCTGACGATCGAAGATCGCGGGGTGAATCCTTGGGATGCGCAGCTGCGTCATCGGGAGATGGTGGCCCAACAAGGCCACACCTACACCGCGAGCTTCAAGATCTGGGCGAACCAGACCTCGATGGGGCGCGTGAAGCTCGGCATGTCCGGGCCGCCCTATGCTGAGTACTGGTACCAGGATGTCCCGCTCACGACCGAGAAGAAGACGGTGCGCTCGACGTTCACGATGCGCGGCAAGGATGATCCGACGGTCGAGCTCGCGTTCCATTTGGGCGGCAGGCTCGCCCAGAACGCGACGATGCCTCTCGTCGTGTGCATCGATGATGTCTATCTGAGCGATCCCGAGTTCACGCCGCCGCCCGCGGAGGCAGAGGCGCCCGTCTCGAACGTGCGCGTGAACCAGCTCGGCTACCTCCTCAAGGGTCCGAAGATCGCGACCTATGTCACCGACAAGAAGGAACCGCTCGCTTACCAGCTGAAAGAAGGCGAGACCGTGGTGGCTTCCGGGGAAACTGTGCCGTTTGGTCCCGATCCGGCGAGCGGTGACTCTGTGCACACCATCGACTTCTCCGAGGTGAACAAGGAGGGCGAGTTCGTGCTCGTGGTCGGCGACGATGTGAGTCCGCCCTTCTCGATCAAGGAGCGACTCTACAGCGAGCTCAAGCGCGACGCGATCAAATACTTCTACCACAATCGGAGCGGCGTGCCGATTGAGCTGCCTTACGCCGTGGAGGAGCGCTGGACCCGCCCTGCGGGTCATGCCGAAAGTGATAAGGCCGTTCGCTGCGCCCAGGATGCGGGCTGCGACTACAGCTTGGATGTGAGTGGGGGATGGTACGACGCTGGCGACTTCGGAAAATACGTGGTCAACGGCGGATTTTCGGTCTGGATGCTCCTGAACGCCTGGGAGCGAGCAGAGCTGAAGAAGACCTCCGCGGCTCTCGGCGACGGAACTCTCCAGATCCCCGAGTCGAAGAACGGGATCCCGGATCTGCTCGACGAAGCCGCCTTCGAGCTCGATTTCTTCCTGAAGATGCAGGTGCCCGAGGGCAAGCCCCACGCCGGCATGGTCCATCACAAGATCCACGACGTGAACTGGACCGCGCTCGGCCTTCGTCCTGATGAATCGGAGAAGCAGATGGAGCGCCGGCTGCGTCCGGTGTCGACGGCTGCGACCCTGAACGCAGCGGCCACGCTCGCACAAGGCGCGCGCATCTTTGCCCGCTTCGATCCGGCGCGGAGCATGAAGTATCTCGAGGCTGCGCGCCGCGCTTATCGCGCGGCCGAGAAGGAGCCGAAGCTCTTCATTGGTCCCGAGGACACGACGGGCGGTGGTCCCTACGACGACAAGAATGTGAGCGATGAGTTCTACTGGGCTGAAGTCGAGCTGTTCCTTGCTACCCGGGAGGACGAGTTCAAAAAGAAGTTCCTGGCGTCCCCGCTTCATCAAGCCTCCGGTCTCGGTGGTGAGGGCTTCTATTGGCGCGAGACAGCAGGACTTGGTCTCTTGAGTCTCGCGACCCACCGAAACGTTCTCTCTGCGCAAGAGCGGGCCCAGGTGGAGAAGAAGCTCTTGTTCGCGGCGGACCGGCTCCTCGAGATCCAAGCCAAGCAGGGCTACCGCATCCCGGTCGGCCATGAGCATGGCTACTACTGGGGCTCGAATGGCGCTTTGCTGAATGAGCTCGTGGTGCTCGCTGTCGCTTCCGACATCGGCCCCGAGGAGAAGTACCGCAAGGCGGCGACGATCGGGTTCGATTATTTGCTGGGAAGGAATGCCCTCGGTCAGTCGTACATCACAGGTTACGGTCATCGTCCCCTGAAAAACCCTCACCACCGCTTCTGGGCTCACCAAGCGGTCTCGAGCTTCCCTGAGCCGCCGCCCGGAGCCGTCTCAGGCGGCCCGAACAGCCAGATCCAAGATCCCTACACGGAGGCTTCTGGTCTCGCGGGCTGCGCGCCCCAGCGCTGCTTCGTCGATCACATCGACGCCTACAGCGTCAACGAGGTCGCGATCAACTGGAACGCGGCGCTCGGCTGGTTCGCGATCTATCTCGACGAGAAGTGACAGGAGCTGACCTTGCGGCGCTCCCCTTTTTCGGGGGCGCCGCAGGCGCTCGGTCGGCGAGGATGAAGACGTCAGCCGCCGGAGGGCGACGCTCGTTTTCCCTGTCGCGAGCCGCGCGCCTCCGCCTCTTGGGGCGCCGTTTGAAGCTTCGAAGCGGGCGGCTCGGACAGGCGCGCGCAGCCCTTAGGCCGTTTGCTGTTTGGTCTCGTCACCGTAGCCGAAGGCCATCGCCACGAGGCCGAGGGCGGGCGCAACCGCGACCCACTTGAGCGTCTCGAGGGGGCTGATCCCCGAGCGCACGATGACGCCGACCAAGAAGGGGAAGAAGGCCGTCGCGATCCGGCCGAAGTTGTAACAGAAGCCCGCTCCCGTTCCGCGAAGGCGCGTCGGGAACAGCTCCGGAAGGTAGAAGGAGAAAGCTCCAAACACGCCGAACACGGTGACTCCCGTCAGGCCCATCGCGAACATCCGGACGTCCGGCGAGAGCGGGAGCGCGTATGTGGCCCAGACGCCGATGGCGCTGAACCCAAAGTAGATCGCGAACATCGGCCGGCGTCCGAGGTAGAGCGCCGCGGGGATCGTGAGCAGTGTTCCGATCAGGCCGCCGAGATTGAAGCGGGTGGTGGCGGTGGTGATGTAGGCCGTCTTCTCGAGGGCGAGCTGGGAAGGATCGGTGTTTGCTGTCTGAGCGAGGTAAGAGGCGACGACGGGCAAAAACGCGCTGCAGGTCCACCAGGTGATGAGCGCGGTGATCGAGAGGATGAGCGCGCCGATGGTGCGGCGACGAAGCTCCGGCGAAAACAGCTCGCGGATGCGCGGAGCCTTGTCGGATGGAGCCCACTCCTCGGACTCTTTGACTTTGATGCGGATGAGGAGGGCCACGACCGCCGGGATCAGGCCGGTGAGGAAGACCGCGCGCCAGGAAAGGTCCGGGTTCGAGGCGAGGGAGTCCATTTGGCGCGTGAACAGGTCGTTCACGAAGGTCGCAAGGAAGAGACCGAAGGGCGCCGATGTGTAGAGCAGCGCTCCGCCCATCACGCGCTTTTCCCGCGGAAGAGTCTCGGCAACCAGAGACGCTCCTGCGGCCCATTCACCGCCGATACCGAGCGCGGCAATGAAACGGAAACACGCGAGGAAGAGGATGTGCGGAGAGAAGGCGCAGGCCGCTGTTCCGAGCGCGTAGGTGAGCATCGTCAGAAGCAGCGTCTTGGTTCGCCCGAAGCGGTCAGTAAGCTTGCCGAACACGATGCCGCCGATGGCCCAGCCGACGAGCAAGAGGCTCGTGAGGCTGGCGGTCCAGTACATCGTCGTCTTATGGGTCGCGGGATCGCCCGGATCGAGGCCGAGGAGGTTCGGGATGCAGATGGGCGCGACGAAGTTGAAGAGGAGTCCGTCGAAGACGTCAAAGCCCCAGCCGAGCCAGGCAGCGAAAAGGACGAGCCATTGATAACGCGACAAGCCGAACATAAAGTGCTCCCCATACCAGAGACTGCCCCGGGTTCCCTAGGGCTTTCGGGACGCTCGGAACTCGAAAAATCGGTGCCATTTTGGCTTGCGGCGACGCGGCAGGTTCGCGAAAACGGGCCGAGTGACGACTGACGAGATCCCCCGTCCGAGAGCGGAGAGTGAGGAGCGCTGGAGCTCCAAGATCGGGGTGATCTTGGCGGTCGCGGGATCGGCCGTCGGGCTTGGAAATTTCCTGCGCTTCCCGGGCCAGGCCGTCGAGAACGGCGGGGGAGCGTTCATGATCCCCTATGTGATCGCCCTCGTCTTCCTCGGCATTCCGATCGGCTGGGCTGAGTGGACCATGGCGCGTTACGGTGGTCATAAAGGATTTCACTCAAGCCCTGCGGTGCTCGGCGCCATCGGAGGGGGCCGAACGACTCGCTACCTCGGCGTGCTCGGTCTGCTCGTGCCTCTCGTCATCTACATGTACTACGTGGTGATCGAGACCTGGTGCATGCGCTACGCCTGGGACTACCTGACCGGCGGCATCCAGCTCGGCGACGATCCATCCCGCTTCTCTGAGGGCGCTGGGGATCACTTCGCTGCGGTATCCGGGGTCCGCGGCACCGGCGCCCATTTCCTCGAACGCCTTGCGCCCTGGATCTTAGTGACGGTCGTGAACGTCTGGTTCGTGGGCCGCGGAATTTCTAAGGGGATCGAGCGGGTGTCCCGCTTGGGCATGCCGCTTATGGCGCTCTGCGCCTGCATCGTCTTGGGACGTGTTCTGACCCTGGGTACGCCGGACCCGAACTTCCCTGAAAGGAATGTTCTCGGAGGGCTCGGTTACATGTGGAACCCGAACCTCTCCCAGCTTGCGGACTTCAAGACCTGGCTCGCGGCGGCGGCTCAGGTCTTCTTCAGTCTCTCGGTCGGCTTCGGCGTCATCATCAACTACGCCTCCTATCTCCGCCGCAAGGACGACGTCGTGCTCTCGGGTCTGACCGCGGCATCGACCAACGAGACGTTTGAGGTGGTGTTTGGCGGCCTGATCACGATCCCGGCCGCTTTTATTTTTCTGGGCGCAAGCGGTGCGGCGGGGGGAACCTTTGGCCTCGGGTTCCAGACCTTGCCGGTCGTGTTTGAGCACATGGGTCCCTCGGGCCGCTTCTTCGGTTTCGTCTGGTTTTTGATGCTCTTTTTGGCAGCGCTCACGAGCTCGCTCTCGATGCTGCAGCCGGTGGTTGCGTTCGTCTGTGAAGCGCTCGGCGTGTCGCGGGCGCGCGCGGTCGCCTTCACGTCCGCGCCGGCTTTGCTCGGATCGCTTTGGGTCCTCTATCAGAGCGAAGATCTCGTGGCCCTCGACACGATGGATTTTTGGGTAGGAACCCTGGGAATCTTCCTGTTCGCCACGGTCCAAATCGTAACCTTCGGCTGGATCTTCGGAGTCGAGCGGGGGATCTCCGAGGCCCATCACGGCGCGCTGATTCGAATTCCACGGGTCTACCGGTACATCATGAAGTACGTGGCACCGACCTACCTGCTCGTAGTGCTCGTGGGCTTCTGCTTCCAATCGTTGCCCGGCTACGTGCAGGCTATCTTCGACAACCATGTGGTTGCCTGGACACTTGCGGGGCTAGCTCTCGTGATCGCGGGCCTCTTGCTCTTGACGAGACAACTTGAGGTGCGCCTCCGGGCGGCCGGGTTGGATGTCGACGGAGAGTTGGACGAGGTTGCCCCGCCGAGGAGGACGACGTGACGCCGCTCGGCTGGGTCTTCATGCTGAGCTCGGTGAGCTTCGTCCTCGGGCTCACGACGTTCTGCTTCTACCGGGTGCTCGTGTCCCACGTGGAGCCCCCGGAGGACGACAACGCGCCGGGGAGAGAAGACGAGCGCTCTCCTTCTGAGGGTGTCGGCTGAGGTTCTGCTCGGGCGGTCCTTTGGAGTCTCTTTTACAAGTCGATTTGTCCGCCGATTTCGATCACCCGGTCTGAAGGCAGACCGAAGAAGGTCGTCGCCTTCGCTGAGTTCCTGAGCAAGAACGCGTAGAGGAACTTGCGCCAGCGAGCCATGCCTCCGCGCTCGGTGAGGCGGAGCGCCTCGCGCCCGAGGAAGAAGGTCGTGTGGTCGAGGGGCGGGGAGGGGGTGTCGGGCCGCCGCAAAATCTCTGTGAGGTCCGGCTGCTCCATGAAGCCGTAGTGGGCCACGATGCGAATGAAGCCGTGGCCGAGATCGGTGACGTCAACGCGCTTCGAGACGTCGACATAAGGCACCTGTTCGGTGACCACCGTGAGCAGGATGACCTGCTTATGAACGACCCGGTTGAAGCGGAAGTTCTGCATGAGCGGCGGCGGGGTGCCGTCCGAGTTGCTGGTCATGAACACCGCCGTCCCGGGAACACGCGCAGGCATCTCGACGTGCAGAACCTCGACGAAGTCGTCGATGGGGATAATCTCTTCGACGATTCTCTCTGCCACGAGGCCTCGTCCCCGGTGCCAAGTCAGCATGACCGTGAGCATGGCCGCGCCAACCAAGAGCGGGACCCAGCCGCCCTGGGGGATTTTCAGAACTGTCGACGAGAAGAAGGCCAGATCGACGCAGAAGAAGATGATCGTGACGCTGAGGGCGAGGGGCGCGCTCCACTTCCAGGCTTTCCGCGCGACCACGTAGGCGAGGGCGGTCGTGATGAGCATGCTGGTCGTGACGGCGACGCCATAAGCCGCAGCGAGCCGGGTCGATGACTGGAAGCTCAGGACGAGCAGGATCGTCGAGATCATCAGGACCCAGTTCACGAGCGGCACGTAGATCTGACCGATCTCGTGGGCGGAGGTGTGCCGGACCTCAAAGCGCGGCAGATAACCGAGCATGGTCGCCTGCCGGGTGACCGAAAATGCTCCGGAGATGAGCGCTTGTGAGGCGATGATCGTGGCGCAGGTCGAGAGGAGAACCAGCGGTAAGAGGGCCCAGCGGGGCGCGAGGGAGAAGAAGGGGCTCTCGGCGAGCTCAGGGCTTTGGAGCAGGAGCGCGCCTTGGCCGAGGTAGTTCAATAGGAGCGCGGGGCCGACGAAAAAGAACCAGGAGACCCGGATCGGTTGAGGGCCGAAATGACCCATGTCCGCGTAGAGGGCCTCGCCGCCCGTGATGACGAGGAACACCGCCCCGAGCACGACCATGCCGTGGAGGCCGTTCTTCATGAAGAACTGGACGGCGTAGACCGGATTCAGCGAGGTGAGGATGCGTGGCTCTTGGAGGAGCTGACCGAGACCGAGGAGCGCGATCGTGCAGAACCAAAGCACCATCACCGGGCCGAAGATGGCGCCGATTTTTCCCGTGCCCCGCTTTTGGGCCAAAAAGAGCCCGCACAGAAGGAGGCAGGTGATCGGGAGGACAACATGCTCGAGGCGACTCGTTACGACCGTGAGGCCTTCGACGGCGGAGAGCACCGAGACCGCCGGGGTGAGCATGCCGTCTCCGTAGAGGAGCGCTGCACCGAAGAGCCCGAGCAGGATGATGATTTTTTTGCGCCACTTTGCGTCGCTGCCGTGCGTGAGCGCGAGGGCCATCAGCGCGAGCTCACCACCCTCGCCGTGGTTGTCGGCGCGGAGCACGTAAAGGACGTACTTGATCGAAACCGAGAGCGTCAAAGACCAGAAGATCAGCGAGAGGACGCCGAAGATGTTGGTCTCCGTGACCGGCAGGCCGTGGGCTCCGGAGAAACACTCGCGGAGCGCGTAGAGAGGGCTCGTGCCGATGTCGCCGTAGACGACGCCGAGCGCGGCAACGCTGAGCGCAATGATGCTCTTGTGCCCGTGTTCCGAGTGATTCTCCTGATGCGGGGGCTCGGGGGGAGCGCGGTCGTCGGGCGAAGTCGCAGAAGCTTCAGAAGTGGGGGAGGCCGCTGCGTGAGATGGCCCGTCTGGATTCGAGTCGGTCATCGGTTCTCTATCGAACGTCCGCTTCGACCCATAGTCCACCCGAGGGCATGTCGGAACCACTTTGCCCCACAAGACCGGGCACGTGCGGGGAGGGCCGCAGGACCGAACAGTAAGATCTGCCGACCACTCCCCCCATTCGCCCTGAATAACGCGGACTTTTTGGAGGTCACCGGCCCCAGCATTGTCGGCCCTCCGGCATCTTTCACGGGCGCGGGGGGAGTGCTAGGAGTCGCCCTGCTTTGTGCCCGGGGCCCGGTTGGCCGCGGCCACTGCCAGACTCCTCTCGGCCCTACGAGCGGCCCCGCGAAGAAAGAAAAACTACGTCATGCGTTTCGGTCACTTCGACGACGACAACAAAGAGTACGTCATCACCACTCCGAAGACCCCGTACCCCTGGATCAACTACCTCGGTTCGGAGCAGTTCTTCGGTCTCGTCTCCAATCAGGCGGGCGGCTATTGCTTCTACCGGGACGCCAAGCTCCGTCGTCTGACCCGTTACCGGTACAATAACGTTCCGACGGACGATGGTGGGCGCTACTTCTACGTGAAGGAAGGCGACACCGTGTGGAACCCCTCCTGGGGCCCGGTGAAGACCGATCTCGACTCCTACGAGTGCCGCCACGGCCTCGGCTACTCACGCATCACTGGCAAGAAGAACGGCCTCTCCGTTTCGACGCTGTTCTTCGTCCCCGTGGGTAAGACCTGCGAGGTTCACTCGGTCACCCTGAAGAACGAATCGTCCGAGAAAAAGCGCTTCCAGCTCTATTCTTTCCTCGAGTGGTGCCTCTGGAACGCCGAGGACGACATGACCAACTTCCAGCGGAACTTCTCGACCGGTGAGGTCGAGATCGCGGACGGCGGTCAGACCCTCTACCACAAGACCGAGTTCAAAGAGCGCCGGAACCACTACGCGTTTTACCATGTCAACGCGCCGGTCGTCGGGTACGACACGGATCGCGAGACCTTCCTCGGCCTCTACAATGGCTTCCACGAGCCCCAGGTCGTGCTCGAGGGCAAGAGCCGCAATTCGAAGGCTGCTGGCTGGTCGCCGGTTGCATCCCACTGCCTCGAGATCGAGCTCGCTCCGGGCGAAGAGAAACACCTGTCTTTCGTCCTCGGCTACATCGAGGTCCCCAAGGATCAGAAATGGGAGTCGAAGGGCGTCATCAACAAGAAGCCGGCCAAGGAGCTCATCGCTGAGCTCGACTCGAAGGAGAAGGTCGACGCGGCTCTGGCTCAGCTGAACAGCTACTGGAACAACCTGCTCTCCGGTTACTCGCTGAAATCGAGCGAAGAGAAGCTCGACCGCATGGTGAACATCTGGAACCAGTACCAGTGTATGGTCACCTTCAACATGTCGCGCTCCGCTTCGTTCTTCGAGAGCGGCATCGGACGCGGCATGGGCTTCCGCGACTCGAACCAGGACCTGCTCGGCTTCGTGCACCTGATTCCCGAGCGCGCTCGTGAGCGTATTCTCGACATCGCAGCCACCCAGTTCGAGGACGGCAGCGCCTATCACCAGTACCAGCCCCTGACCAAGCGCGGCAACAACGCGATCGGCAGCGGCTTCAACGACGATCCGCTCTGGCTCATCCTCGGCGTCGCCGCTTACATCAAGGAGACCGGCGACTTTTCGATCCTCGACGAGCAGGTTCCGTTCGACAACGACGAGTCGAAGGCGAAGAGCCTGCTTGAGCACTGCAAGCGCTCCTTCGACCACGTTCTGAACAACCTCGGTCCGAACGGCCTCCCGCTCATTGGGCGCGCCGACTGGAACGACTGCTTGAACCTGAATTGCTTCAGCGACACGCCCGGGGAGAGCTTCCAGACCACGGAGAACCGTGAAGGGCGCACCGCCGAGTCGATCTTCATCGCCGGCATGTTCGTCTCGATCGGTCCGATGTACGCGGACATGGCTGAGCGTAAGGGCGACAAGGCGGAAGCCGAGCGCGTCCGCGCCGAGGTCGCCAAGATGGAGAAGGTCGTGCTCGACAAGGGATGGGACGGAGAGTGGTTCCTCCGCGCTTATGACTTCTTCGGCAAGAAGGTCGGGTCCAAGGAGAACAAAGAGGCCAAGATCTTCATCGAGCCCCAGGGTTACTGCGTCATGGCGGGCATCGGCGTGAAGACGGGCCATGCCATCAAGGCGCTCGACTCCGTCAAGGAGTACCTCGACTGCCCCTACGGCATCGTTTTGAACAACCCCGCTTTCACCGAGTACGTCATCGAGTACGGAGAGATCTCGACGTACCCCGCCGGGTACAAGGAAAACGCTGGCATCTTCTGCCACAACAATCCCTGGATCATGATCGCGGAGACTGTCGTCGGACGGCCCGAGCGCGCTTGGGAGTATTACCGGAAGATCTGCCCCTCCTATCTCGAGGACATCAGCGATCTTCACCGCACCGAGCCCTACGTCTACGCCCAGATGATCGCGGGCAAGGACGCAGTGAAGCCTGGTGAGGCGAAGAACAGCTGGCTCACGGGTACGGGCTCTTGGAACTTCGTGGCCATCAGCCAGTACCTGCTCGGCGTCCGTCCGGAGTGGGATGGCCTCGTTGTGCAGCCCTGCATGACCAAGGAGGTCCCGAGCTACGAGGTGACCCGACGTGCCCGCGGCGCGATCTACAAGATCACCGTGAAGAACTCGGGTTCGGCCGGTCCCGCCAAGCTGACGGTCGACGGCAAACCCATCGAGGGGAACCTCGTGCCCTACGCTCCGGCCGGATCGGTCGTGAACGTGTACTGCGAGGTCTAACGCGAGGTGTCGCTCGGGGGACGCGGTCTCCTGGGCGCTTCCTGAAGTCCCGCCACGCAGCCAGAAATGGCTACGACAAGCGGGACCGAGAGGGCGGTGAGCGGATCGTTCGCCGCCCTTTCTGCGTCCATCTGTCTCGCCAGACCGAAAATTAGCGTCATCGCAAAAACGGTCGTGGGTGCCGAATTTGTTCCGATTTGACGGTTGCCATGCGTGGCCGCTGAAAGCGCTTCGGGCTACACTTTTCATCCATCATGCTTACCTCTCGGACTCCTAGCGCCCGTTCTTTGTTTCGGGCTCTCGCTTATCCATCACTTGCAGCTTTTGGAATCATCGCGCTTGCCTGTGGCGCTAGTAAGCCGAGCAGCGGCCCCGGCGGTGATGGGAGCAGTGACCACGGCAGCGATTCCAGTGATGGTTCGTCGAGCGATGGACAGAATCCGGGGGTAGGGGGAAACAGTTCGGCCAGTGACGGGAACCAGGGCACCGGCTCGAATGGCAGCGGCGCGGGAAGCTCGGACGACGAAGACTTCGACGATTTGATCATCGGCGGCGGCGGCAAGGGAACTTACGTCCCGCCGGAGGAAGAGGAGTTCTGCGACAGCGTTGCGGTGAGCTTCGTTCCGAAGACCCCGACGGTTTATGTGCTCGTGGATCGGTCGAAGAGCATGTTCGAGGCCACCGACTTCTGGGGCAAGCTGAAGACGGCCGTGCTTCCCGTGCTCCAAGAGCTGCAGGACGACGTACGGCTTGGATTCGGGGCGTACACCGGAACGAGCAACGCGATGTGTGAGGGGCTCACGCCCGGCGCCCCGATCGGCCTGAACAACTACAGCGCCATCGAGACCGCGTACAACGCCCTTTCCTGGGAAGGTTCTGGCGAAACGCCGACGCCGCAGGCGATCGAGCAAGCGCGAGACCTCCTGCTCCAGGATCGTGCCGCCATGGGAGCGTCGGCCGGCGATTACTACATCCTCCTGGTCACGGACGGCGATCCTGACTTCTGCGACAACCCGAACCCGATCTGTCCTGCGGACGTACTCGTCGCAACGCTGCAACAGACCGCAGCGCAAGGTGTTCGGACTCTCGTGTTCGGGATCGATAACCCCTCGCTGAATGACGACCTGCGGGCGGCCGGGATCTTCGACGTTTACGCGCAGGCCGGCTGGGGTCAGGAGCCGGACTGGGTCGATGGTCTCGAGGTCGGGAACTACAACGGCAAGCTGGATGGACAGTGCAAGGGAACGCCTGAATGGCTTGCAGCGCGTACGGCGAACGGGAACGCACCTGCGGCGGCGGATTGCAGTCCTCAGCCCGCCGAGGGGAACCCCGCCTGCTTCCTGCCCGCCGGAAAGTACAGCGCGGCCGGTGGCACTCAGAAGGCCTTCTTGAACACGGATCCGGCTGCTCTCGCGGCGGAGATCCGCAGCCGCCTCGAAGCCCTCAAGTCCTGCATCTTCGACCTGAGCCACTCGAACGTCGAAGTGAAGGAAGACAAAGTCGCGACCGGCCAGATCTATGTAAACGAGGAGCTCATCCCGAGCACCGACTGGCGCATGAACGATCCGACGACTCTCGAGCTCCTCGGCAACGCCTGCGAAACGTGGCTCAAGCCCGAGGTCACCGAGTTCTTTGCAGGCTTCCCCTGCGACGCGCTGATCATCAAGTGAGTCTTGTGGGTGGGGCGCTTCGCGCCCCACCATGCAGCGCAGCTCTCACAGAGAGGCCAGAAGACCCGGGAGCTCGCGAATGGAGTTCGGCTGGCTCGCCTCGCTTACGAGGGGACCAGCGAAGTCCCCGAGGTCACCCCGGGAACAGGCGCGGGCCAAGTCAACGCCAGCGTCTCTCAGGTGCACGTCTTCTTCGAGCTCGGGGACCACCTCGGCTCGACGAGCGTCGTCCTCGACAAAGCGACGAGCGAGCTCGTCGAACGCTCGACCTTCCAAAGCTATGGAGCGACGGAGAGCGACTACCGCCCCGGCCGCTGGAACGCGTTCCGGGAGGATTATAAGTTCACGGGGAAGGAGGAAGACGCCGAAGTCGGGCTCACGTACTTCGGGAAGCGGTATCTCAACGCGTATTTGGGGCGCTGGATTTCGGCGGACCCGCTCGCCATTCACGCGCCGGGTGAGGCGGACCTGAATGTTTATGCGTATGTGAGCGGAGGCATTCTCAAGAATGTGGATCCGCTGGGGCTCGAGGAGGATCAGACGCAGAATGCCTCGTTTGAGCCAAACCAGAGTCTTGAAGGCGGCGGGGTTTCGGATGGTACGCACGAGCAAAACCAGAGCTATCTTGAGCCAAGCGGGAGTGGTCAGGGCTACCTGCAGTCGACTGCGCCAAATTGCTGGGCAGCAGGCTGTCATCCGGTAACGGGGGAGTTTCTCCCGACAGTAGCGGAGCAGACGAGACCGAGTGCCGAGACGGCTCGAACCGTCCTGGAGGTTTCGGCAGGTGCCGTGCCTGTGCTGGGGGAAACGGTGGACGTGGCCACGCTGCTGTCGCCAAACTCCAGCACAACGGAGCGAGTCCTTGCTGGAGTGGGGCTAGTCCTGCCGTTTGTCGGGGGCGCGCTGCTTAGAAGAGCCGCATCTGGCGTTGATGCGGCGACCAAAGTGGATAGGGCCGGTGAAGCAACTGCGGAACTTGCAACCAAGGGTGGCGTTGCGTTCAGAGCGATTGATCCGCAGTATGCTCAATCAACGGCCGAGAACGGCTTCTACTTGTCCGGTGCCCCGGGTCACGGGATATATGCAAACTCGACGATTGAGGGAGCGATCAAAGAGTTTCAGTTTCATGTGCCAGACGTCATTCCCGCCGTATTCGAGGTCCGAGTTCCTAGCGGGCTACGACTCCAGATAGACCCGCCTTCTGGCTACTTTAAGCAGCCTCTTCCCTTCACCGAGGGAGCAAACATTCTCGAAGCGCCATCGGTGCGGGCGCCAGGGACGATCAACCTCCTGATTCGAGATGGTGCGACGCCAGGAGCTAGAGTTCAATGAGACGTCGGAAAGTGCGGTGTTACCGAGCCTTTGCAGAGGGTGCGGGTACGTTCAACAATGAGGTCTTTTACATCGCGACGGAGGGGTATCGCATTGAGCTGGCTTCATGTACTTGCTGCGGAGAGGTCTTCGCAGTTGATCGTGAGAACAGGAACATTGGAGCACGCGCGCTCAGGGAGGTTTCCGCTTCCGTTGCATGTCCTGGGTGCGGAACAGTTCTCAGAGATTCGATTTCGGCATATCCGGAAGTCTTTCTCGCCAGGAATGGCAAACTGGGTTGCTTCTCTCCTCCAACCATCATTCCGCCGGACGAAGAAAGTGCTGTCATGGAGTTCTGGGCGCTGGAAATCGAGGATTTCGTATGAACCGAGGCTGTCTTCTTCGGGTGGGAGCCATTGAGTCGAAGGATGGCAAGGCAATCTTCTGTCACGGAGAGATTGCCTAGAGCACGTTTCAAAAATGGCGAAGCATGATGACGGCGCAGGCAAGTCGTAAGAAGCCTAGAAAGTTCGACGACTTGTATTCCCAGCGAGTGGCGATGCGGCGGAAGCGTTTCAGCCAAGCAAAGAGTCTTTCGACCTTCCACCGACGCCGGTGGCGCCGAAGAGGCCTGCCATCCTGAAATCGACCACTTGTGGATCTCACAGGGGCGATGAGCTCGATGTTTCTTTCTTCTTTGAGGCGCAGCGCGAGGGGTGAACTGTCCCAAGCTTTGTCACCGATCAGTCGAGGGGGGAGTTCATCGACGAACGCAGCATCGAGAGTTCGCTCGGTGAGAACGACGTCGTGTCGGTTTCCTCCAGCAATAGCGATAGCGAGTGGAAGACCATCACGATCTGCAATTGCCATGATCTTGGTTGCCTTGCCTGGCGTCGAGCGAAAGCAAATGTATCATCGACCAATCTCGGGGCCAGCGAGCACGGGTAAGAGGGACCCTTGCCGCGCGCACCGCAGGGAGCACGGCAAGGAGTGAAGCCGAGCTCACCCGCGGGGGAGCCTTCAGAGACGACGCCGGGCACATGGTCCGAATGGATCTCGCGCGGAGCGGTCCATGTTTGCCCGTGGGCGCGACGTGCAGTCAGCGGTTCGCGTACGAGTGGGACGAGGTCGGGCGCCTCGGCCGAGCGCGCCGCTGGGACACGGCTCCGGGCGCGAGCATCGACGATCCGCTCCCTGGGGGCACACCCGCCGCCGATCTCCGGTACACCTACGACGCAGGCGACCAGCGCGTCATCAAGCACGCAGTAGACACGAGCGGCGAGAGCTTCACGCTGTACGTCTTCGCGTCTCTCGAGCTCCGGCGGAGCCAGTTCGGGACGGACTACTCTGACACTGGCAGCGGCCCTGCGGATTACGAAGCGAGCGTTTTCACCGTCGTTCGGTACCTGCTCGCGAATGGCGTCCGCCTCGCGCGCCTCGCTTACGAAGGAATGAGCGAAGTTCCCGAGGTCGCGACTGGCACCGGCGCGGGCCAAGTCAACGCGAGCGTCTCCCAGGTGCACGTCTTCTTCGAGCTCGGGGACCACCTCGGCTCGACGAGCGTCGTCCTCGACAAAGCGACGAGCGAGCTCGTCGAACGCTCGACGTTCCAAGGCTACGGCGCGACCGAGAGCGACTACCGCCCAGGACGCTGGAACGCGTTCCGAGAGGATTATAGGTTCACGGGGAAGGAAGAAGACGCTGAGGTCGGGCTCACCTACTTCGGGAAGCGATACCTCAACGCGTACCTAGGAAGGTGGATTTCGGCGGACCCGCTCGCCATTCATGCGCCGGGCGAAGCTGACCCGAATGTTTATGCTTATGTGAGCGGAAGCGTTCTGAAGAATGTGGATCCGTTGGGGCTCGAGGAGCAGACCGTAGACGCCGCAAATGCTGGCGGAGCATCGGCTGCGGATCCCGCCGAACACATGGGAACGGGGCATGAAGGCGCGTCGTCTGACGGTAGCTACTTAGAGGCTACGTCGGACCCCGAAGCCGCCCGTGAGGGTGTCGCTGCCGGCGCTGGTTTTGCTGGGCTTGCGCTGTGTGCGGTTGCGTCGGGGGGGAGCGTGCATCGCGGGAATGGCAGTGTACACAACGGCAACGCAGGCTACGGCGGACACCCCTGCCGAGCCGGGTTCGCAAGAGCATGCGGATCGGGCGGACGCGGCGAAATCAAATGCGGCGGCCGTCGCAATTGTTGCACCGATGGCAGCACCGGCCGCAAGGGCCACGGTAGCGGCGGGGCGGGCGGTAGCGGCGGGGATACGTTCAACAGTTGCGCCTTGGTTGCGGGACTGGGCGCAAAAGTCGGGGCTGCATCGGAGTAAAGCGATGGCCGGTGTCGAGACAAGCGCGCCGGAAGTGCCGAGTACTGCATCTGCGCCGATGGCTGGCGAGAGCACTGCTCTGGCTACTGTACCAAACTTCTCGAATCAAGCGGAGGCTGCACGCCACTACGCCAAGCATGTGAAAGGTGTAACGGTGGGATCGAACGGAAGGCTCACCGCGCGACGGGCCGACATGCCTGAGTTCGGAAGTATGTCGGACTACGTCAAGGCAGCTCGTGAGTTCCATCCCGAGGGCGATGCGGCCGCGCAGCTCAAGTACTTCAACGACCAATTTAAATAGCTATGACCTACGTTGCAGAACAAGAAGTTGTGCGTAAGCAACTGAACATTCGCGAGACTCCCAGCGAGCTGTTGGAGCTTTGGGAAGGCCACGTTTGTGCGTGCGAAGGTGGCTACCAATGGGATTATAGCGAATATCTCAACGAGTTGAGGGTTCGAGACGTCTTGGAGGCAATTATGCGTGCTCCCGAACTGGCTAAATTTCCGGAGCACGCTGAATTCGAAGGGAGGGTGAACGAAATTGATCGCCGTTTCCGCTCAGTCCTGATGGAGAATGCAAGAGCCACCACAGACGGACCGTGGTGGCGTATGGGTGTCTTGCGGAAGGCGGGGTCCCCTTATGTCGAATACTGCGCAAAGGCTCTAGGGATCAATGTTGAATCTGTTGACCCATAGACAAAGGATGCAAGGATGGTCATGAGCAAATCCGGTTGGGAGCAGCTTAACTGTCAATATTTCGCCAACGTGTGTCGCCGTGTGCTAGGCGCTCTTCTGGGGGCTCAAGGGTTCGCCGAAAGAGGCCTGACTCCCGGCGGGGGTGTGATCTTTTCGAAAGGCGACGTGGCCCTTGAGCTCAACTACGATGTGAGCCGTTGCCCAAGGTATTTTGTTACCGCGTGGTTGAGCTTGGGAGATTGGGTTCATAGAGGAAATGGAGTGCCGCTCTGGTACATGCTGTCCAACGAGCATCCCTACCGTGAAGGGACTCACTGGAATTTCCACAACGAAGAAGAGCTCTTTCGTGTGCTCAGCGAAGTGAAGGCAGATTTTGTTGAAGCGATTCTGATTCCACTGCTGGACAGCCAGGACGCTTTGGAGCGGCTTATTGATCGGTTTCGCCGGGATTCAGCCGTCGGCAAAGTAGGGCCGGGTCAACTCCAATGACATGTGTTCGCTTTCAGAACGATCACGCGGCGATGGGATTGCCCATGGCCGTGCCCGTCGTTTTGTTTGCGCGGGAGCTGGCTATGGATGCCACCCTATCAAAGGCGCAGCCTCCGATGCTGAAAGCCGAGGAAGCGTCGCCACTTCTGGATGCCGCGTGGAGAACTCCGAACTTCGGTAGCGCCTTCGCGCTTGCCTTAGAATACAGCGTCGGCAAGACGCTGGCAGACGTCAAGATCGTCAAAGGACCGCCGCCGCATGAGCTGTTGAAGTCCGAAGGAGACGAAGCCGACCGAGGGCGAGCGCGCCCTGCGCTCACAAAGGGCCAATGTGACTTGCTCTGCGAAGGGCTCCAGCTCGGCTATCGCTGGGTCCCGTGGCGGCCACTCGTGCCGTGGTGGGACGTCGAGTATCATCCGGAGAATCCCGGCCAGTTGGTGCTGCTCGCACCCCGGGCCAAGGCGAGCTTGGGCCCCTCCGCCGCGCGGACCTTGCCCTCGGGCTCTCCTTTCTCACAAAGAGCTTTCTTGAGTTCGTTGTGGTTACTGAGAGGGGCCAGGGAGCACGGCGAAGAGGGCCCCTTGGAGCGCGGAGCCTTGCGGAGCGCGCCAAGGAGTGAAGGCGAGCTCACTCGCGGGGGAGCCCCAAGAGACGATCTCTACCGAGCGACGCGGATCGACTATCAATACGCGAGCGGGGACGACGCCTGGACGAGCCCGTTCAAGGAAGAGAACGACGGAGTCGCGAGCAGCGCGCCCCTCGATCCGAGGCGGGCGCTCCCGAGCCCCCACGTCGAGTTCTCGAAGCGAATCCTCCGCCAAACCTACGACTACGACTGGCTCGGGAATACCGATAAGACGACGGACGACGCGAACGGTTTCTACGATCGAAGCCTGGGCGCGGTCACTAACGACGGAGCAGCCAACAAGCCCTACCAGCTCAAGAGCGCAACCCTGAGCGGAGCGCGAGGCGGGACCGTCCGGGCCAAATACGACGACGCCGGGCACATGGTTCGGATGGATCTCGCGCGGAGCGGTCCCTGCCTGCCGACCGGCGCGACCTGCAGCCAACGCTTCGCCTATGATTGGGATGAAGTCGGGCGTCTGAGCCGAGCAAGACGCTGGGATACAGCGCCCGGCTCGAGCATTGATGATCCGCTCCCCGGAGGGACGCCCGCCGCCGATCTGAGACATCACTATGACGCTGGTGATCAAAGGGTCATCAAGCACGCGGTCGATACGAGCGGCGAGAGCTTCACGCTGTACGTCTTCGCGTCTCTCGAGCTCCGGCGCTCACAGTTCGGGACGGCGTACTCTGACACTGGCAGCGGCCCCGCCGACTACGAGGCGAGCGTCTTTACTGTCGTTCCGTACCTGCTCGCAAATGGAGTGCGGCTGGCTCGCCTCGCTTATGAGGGAACGAGCGAAGTTCCCGAGGTCGCGACTGGCACCGGCGCGGGCCAAGTCAACGCGAGCGTTTCTCAGGTGCACGTCTTCTTCGAGCTCGGGGACCACCTTGGCTCGACGAGCGTCGTGCTCGATAAAGCGACGAGCGAGATCGTCGAACGCTCGACGTTCCAAGGCTATGGCGCGACCGAGAGCGACTACCGCCCCGGACGCTGGAACGCGTTCCGGGAGGACTATCGCTTCACAGGGAAGGAAGAGGACGCGGAAGTCGGACTCACATACTTCGGGAAGCGATACCTGAACGCGTACCTGGGAAGGTGGATTTCGGCGGACCCGCTGGCCATTCACGCGCCGGGCGAAGCTGACCTGAATGTTTATGCGTATGTGAGCGGAAGCATTCTGAAGAATGTGGATCCGTTGGAGCTCGAGGAGGAGGCGGCCTCCAGCGACGAAGGGCAGATGAGGGCTGCATCAGCTCAAGAGGCGCTGTCAGACACTGGTCACGAGGACATCAGTTACAATCGCGAAGTGTATGTTGGGGTGTCCGGAGATCCGGATGGAAAGGTTGCGAGTGAAGGTGGCTCAGGGTTTTTTAGGCGACTTCTGGGAGTCGCGGTTGCTGTGGGCACTCTGGGCGTCGGATTGGCCAGCAAGGATATCAGGGAGATGATTTCTGGTGTGACGCAGCAGAAGGCGCACATGCCGCCAGCAGGCGGCTACAACACTCTGGAGCAGGCGCAAACGTTCAGAAACATGGAGCTTGCCCATCTTTCCGAACGGGATGGCGTCGAGTACTCATCCGCGACGTATCAGCAGGGGGGGAGATACTATTTCACAGCACCGCGTGCGGGTACCCAGGGCAGTGCCGAACCACCGCACGAGACTGCTGTTCCGCGTAACGCGATCATGACGGACTACGCCCATTCCCATCCTGTGACGTTGGGTGATCCCGTAAAGGGTGCCACTGCAGGGTATGATGCACAGGTTCACGGTCAGGATATCATGAGCGCTCTGGATGGTTTCCGAGAGTTATCCAGCATTCACAACGTGCACAAGGACTACACTGAGACAGTGGTCCACCGTGTAAGGGTCGAGTCGAATTCTGCTGCTCCCGCGCGGAAAGGCGACCTGGTGTGGACCTCATCCACACTCAGGGTGGGAGAGATGGTTCGTTCCGGTCAGTGGAAGTGGAATAGCCGTTCTTCTGACGTGCCTGAGGAGATGTATGAGCGGCCGTAGCTCCACAGCCTTCCAGCTTGTATTGGGAGGAACATTGGCACTGGGGACCTTTGGGTGTTGCAGACCGAGTCCAAACGTACCGGCTGCGTGCGGACCGGACGCCACAGCGTTGCGAAGGGTTGAGAAGCCACGCTCGCAACAACACGGAGTTGGTGCGTTCATGCTTAGGTACCGTTCGAGCGTTCAGCCGATAGAGGACAGCGTTCCTTCGGTCTGTCAGGTTTCCAGCTCGGAGAAGTGGGGCTCTTGGCGGGGCTATTGGGTGATCGAACGCTCGCGTCAGTTTTTTCTCCGAGCGGTAGAAGTCTCGATTGCTGGGGAAATTTCCTTGGACACGGAGCTCTCGATCTCTCACACGGTTGCCGAGGAGATCTGCGGAGTATTTGGCGCACTGGTGGATCGGGCTAGTAGTGGGGCCTGCCCTTGGTTGCCGCGCGGGGGGCGTTGGTTAGTCGTGTCTGTGAACAATGGCCACGATACTGCCTACGGCGGAACCGAGGTGTCCATCGAAGCTTGCACCGCGGGTAGAAATTTTGATTCTCTATCAGCCTGGTTTCAGGAGCAGCGTGAGGGGCGCCTGACTGGACAGGCCAAGTTGGTCCTTCGAGGGAAACGATGCTCGGCGAGAGATCTGCCGAAGCTATAGGCCTCGAACACGAACCGGAACGGAAGCCTAAGTGTTGTTCTCCAAATTAGTCATCGCGCTTGTTGAAGAGCCCTCAAAAGACCAACAGAAGTTACCCGAGATATCGCTGCTTGGTGCCTGCCAAGCGCTCTCCTGAACGGAGACAGAAGGAATGAAACAATCGACAGAAAATAGAGGTGTTTGGTTTGGTCGAGGGACCGTTTGGTCTGCGGTTGCGCTCGACGTGGTCGCGTAAGGAGGAAGGGTGATCGACGGTTTCGCTTCAAGGGAAATGGAGACTCGGGACGGCGGTCTTGCCGGCCGGTATTCCATGCCCTTGGGGCAGCCGGGTTCGTGGATCGCTTCGCCCGGCGGGCTCGAGCTGTCGCTTTCCGTTGTTTCGAGCGAAGCAGAGCGCGATCGAAATCGGGACCTGGCCAGTGGAGTGGCTGCCGAAGAGCTTGGGTTGGCGCTTGAAGCGACCTGGAAGCGGCCCAGTTTTGGCGAGGCGCTTCGGTTCGCGATCGAGCAGGGGTTTGGAGCGACATCTTCGAGCAGGTCGGGCGAGGAGCGCAGGACATCCGAAGGGCAGACCTTAGAGACCGAGGGAGGCGAAGCCGACCGAGGGCGAGCGCGTCCCGCGCTCACGAAGAGCCAATGTGAGGCTCTCTGCGAAGCGCTCCAGCTCGGCTACCTTTGGGTCCCATGGCGCCCACTCGTGCCCTGGTGGGACGCCGAGTATCAGCCAGAGGCTCCCGGCCAGTTGGTGCTGCTCGCACCCCTGGCCAAGGCGAGCTCGGGCTCCTCACCCGCGCGCAGCTTGCCCTCGAGCGTTCTCGCGGAAACGTTGAGTGGAAACAAATGCATCATCGTCCAATCTCGGGGCCAGCGAGCACGGGTAAGAGGGACCCTTGCCGCGCGCAGCGCCGCGAGCACGGCAAGGAGTGAAACCGATCTCACTCTCGGGGGAGCCTTCAGAGACTGGCTCGGGAACACCGATAAGACGACGGACGACGCGAACGGTTTCTACGATCGAAGCCTGGGCGCGGTCACTAACGACGGAGCAGCCAACAAGCCCTACCAGCTCAAGAGCGCAACCCTGAGTGGAGCGCGAGGCGGAACCGTCCGCGCGAAATACGACGACTCGGGGCACATGGTCCGAATGGACCTCGCGCGGAGCGGTCCATGTTTGCCCGTGGGCGCGACGGGCAGTCAGCGGTTCGCGTACGAGTGGGACGAGGTCGGGCGCCTCGGCCGAGCGAGGCGTTGGGATACAGCGCCGGGCTCGAGCATCGACGATCCGCTCCCCGGGGGCGCTCCGGCCGCCGACCTCCGGTACACGTACGATGCCGGGGACCAGCGTGTCATCAAGCACGCGGTCGATACGAGCGGCGAGAGTTTCACGCTCTACGTCTTCGCGTCTCTCGAATTCCGCCGTTCACAGTTCGGGACGGCGTACTCTGACACTGGCAGCGGCCCCGCCGACTACGAGGCGAGCGTCTTTACTGTCGTTCCGTACCTGCTCGCAAATGGAGTGCGGCTGGCTCGCCTCGCTTACGAGGGAACGAGCGAAGTCCCCGAGGTCACCCCGGGAACAGGAGCGGGCCAAGTCAACGCGAGCGTCTCGCAGGTGCACGTCTTCTTCGAGCTCGGGGACCATCTCGGGTCGACGAGCGTCGTGCTCGACAAAGCAACGAGCGAGCTCGTCGAACGCTCGAGCTTCCAAGGCTACGGCGCGACCGAGAGCGACTACCGCCCCGGCCGCTGGAATGCGTTCCGGGAAGACTACCGCTTCACCGGGAAGGAAGAGGACGCGGAAGTCGGGCTGACCTACTTCGGGAAGCGGTATCTGAATGCGTACCTGGGAAGGTGGATTTCAGCGGATCCGCTCGAAATTGCTAGCGGCGGAGCGTCCGGGGAACGCAATGCATATTCTTATGTGAGTGGGAAAGTTCTCAAAAACACAGATCCACTAGGTCTCTGCGGAGAAGAGTGTGGCGCGAGCGGTCAGGGAAACGCAGGCGCTGCAGAACCCGATCCTCAAAGTATCTCAAATGAGGCAGAAGGGCCTCAACAAAAGGCGGCGAGGGAAGCCGAGGAGCGACGCTCCTATAATGAAGGCTTCTTGAGTGGCCTGGAAGCGGCGAACGCCGTGATCGGAGAGAACGCCAGCTACAACGACGTACACCGACAAATTGCGACTGATGAAGGCAAACAGGCGGCAATCAACGATTGCGGCGACGCCTGCAAGAAACATCAGGCGCAATTCGATGCGGGGCGGCGCGACGGACTCTTGATCGCGGTCGGGATCGTGTTGGGGGCCTCTCTGTATGCAGGTAAAGCAGTTCAGGGTGGCCGAGGAGCGAGCAAGGCAAAGTCGGAGCCACCGCCTAGAGCCAAACCGAGCGCTGGCAAGGCCGGGGAGAGCTCGGGACCCGAAAGGGCGCCTTCGTCGTCAGTTGGCAATGGCAACGACCAGAGTCCGAAAGGCAGGGGAGCCAACCATCAGAAAGCTATTGAGGATGCCGTAGGACCCCACAGTACATTCAAGCGTGATCCCGCCACCGACAAGGTAACGGGTCACGCCGAGTGGCAACCAAACCCACGTAGTCCCTCAGGGTTCGAGCAAACCCAGCCCGTCGATACGCAATATGCGAACCCGCACACCCACTACAATCGAGTCACCGGCCAGCAGGTGCCGACGCCACACGCTCATGACAAGAACGCACCGGGCGGAGTGCGACCGGCGGATCCTACGGAACTACCACCATAGAGGCTAGATGACGATACAAACCCGCTCCCACAAAGTTGGCATCGTGGTCGACAGGAACTTCGGTGACCGCATCCAGCAACTTGCCCGTCTTTTTCATGTCTGGGTGGTGGAGTCTCCGAGCAACACGCCAGTTATTCAGAAAGTCTGGGAGGCTCAGAGCAGGGTACCCGATCTCGATATTCTTGGGCCTGGAGTCACTTCCTTTGGTGCCAGTAGCGGCGAAACTGCTGAAGACATGTGCGCTCGGATTGCCAGCGAGGTTCAAGTTCATCATGGAGAGTTTGGACACGACCCACCATGGGCTGAGATTGAGATCCATGGAGTCCAGCTAGACGATCGACTTGGGGAGGTCTTTCGCGCGCTGGGAACAACAGAATTTGAAGCTTTCCCAGAAGGGTTCATATGTCGCCGCCGGTCGAATGTGATCTGAAATGGGAGCACGACGAAGAGGGACCCTTGGCGCGCGCAGCGCGCCAAGGAGTGCAGATGGACTTGTTTGCGGGGGGCCTCAAGACTCGAGACACTCCGGGTCGGGCTCTGAGTGCTGACTCGAAAGGACAATGACGATGATCTTATTCGATGAAAATAGAGCTTCTAGGTTCGGTCCGAGGACCGTTCGGTCCGCAGTGGCGTCGGGCGTGGTCGCGTAGGGACGGGGCATGATCGACGGGTTCGCTTCAAAGGAAATGGATGCTCAGGACGGCAGTCTTGCCGCCCGGGATTCCATGTCTTTGGGGCGGCCGGATTCGTGGATCGCTTCGTCCGGTGGGCTCGAGCTGTCGCTTTCCGTTATTTCGAGCGAAGGGGAGAGCGATCGAAATCGGGACCTGGCCGGTGTCGTGGCTGCCGAAGAGCTTGGGTTGGCGCTTGAAGCGACCTGGAAGCGGCCCAGTTTCGGCGATGCGCTTCAGTTCGCGATCGAGCAGGGGTTTGGAGGGACATCTTCGAGCAGGTCGGGCGAGGAGCGCAGGACATCCGAAGGGCAGACCTTAGAGGCCGAGGGAGTCGAAGCCGACCGAGGGCGAGCGCGTCCCGCGCTCACGAAGAGCCAATGTGAGGCTCTCTGCGAAGCGCTCCAGCTCGGCTACCTTTGGGTCCCGTGGCGACCACTCGTGCCGTGGTGGGACGCCGAGTATCCGCCGGAGAAATCCGGCCAGTTGGTGCTGCTCGCACCCTGGGCCAAGATGAGCTGGGGCTCCTCACCCGCGCGCAGCTTGCCCTCGAGTGTTCTCGGAGAAACCCCGAGGGACAACAAATGTATCATCGTCCAGTCTTGGGGCCAGCGAGCACGGGTAAGAGGGACCCTTGCCGCGCGGAGCACCGCGAGCACGGCAAGGAGTGAGGGCGGGCTAACTCGCGGGGGAGCCTTCAGAAAGTTTACGGGGAAGGAAGAGGAGGCCGAGGTCGGGCTCACGTATTTCGGGAAGCGATACCTCAACGCGTACCTGGGGCGATGGATTTCAGCGGATCCGCTCGCCATTCATGCGCCAGGCGAGGCCGACCTGAATATTTATGCGTATGTGAGCGGAAGCATTCTGAAGAATGTGGATCCGCTGGGGCTCGAGGAGGAAGCGCCTGGAGCCGGCGGAGCCTCAGACGGCGGACCATCTGGGGCCGAGGGAGCCCCAAGTGGACCGGAACCCGATGAGCAGAGTTATCTTGACGCGTGCGCGAATGGAGCCTGTGTACTGGCTGCTCCAGATCAAGCCGTGCCTGCCGCCTCGCCGAGGCCGGCACCAATCAGCCTCTCTATTCCCAGACTCTCGCAGGGCCCGTTCGCCAAGGCACGGGACCAGTTGATCCAGCAAGCCCAGAAAGCTGACAACGGCCTCGAGAAGGCGACGGGCTATACCCTCGACGGCTTCATGGCCGGACCAGCGAGCATCGAAGACGGTCTTCGCGGGGTGGCAAACGCTCCGAGCAAGGCGGAAGAGGCGGGGCAGCACTGGGCTAGGGCAGCTGAGTTTGAGGCTCAGTGTGAGAACGGCGAAGCCTTGGTGGAGAAGCTCAAGGCGGTCGAGTCTTTCGCTGACGCATTGTCAGCGGGCCTAGGGGCTGCAAGTTTCGCCACCTCTCGTGGTGGCGACTGGCCGGCGGATGACGGGTTCCTTGGGCCTACGCGCAAGAAAGGACTAGCGCCAGGAACGTTGGTCGATCGCTACGGCGGCAAAGATACGTCGACTTTCTTTGCGCCGCCAGGAACCCCGCTTGAGGCGAGAGCTCTGCGGTACGATATGCGAGTTGCACCTCTTCGGACGTTTGAGGTTCAAAGCCCTTTGCAGGTTAGGAGCGGGCTAAGTGCACCATGGTTTGGGCAAATTGGGCTTGGCACTCAATACAAGGCACCAATGAACCTGAAGGATCTGATTGACGCTAAGATCCTCCGGGAGGTCACAAAATGAGCGACCAGGTTGACCGTCTGCCCAACTGGAACTTCTTAATAACAGAGAAGTCTGCGGGGATGTACTTGCTCGAGGCGCGCGACGGGGAAGGTCGCCAATTCGAACTAAAGGGCAGTGAGGCTGAATATGATGGAATGATTAAGCAGGCACGGGAGACCGCGATTGCAATGAGCAAGGAACCAGTGCGCGTCCCGACGTGGTGGGAGCGTCTCAAGCGCGCGCTTCGCAAAGAGATCTTTTAATCGGCACGTTTGATTGCCTCCGCGACCCAGAGTGACCGAATCCCCAGCTCCCCCCAAAGTTTCGCACCGATCCCCGCTCCAATGAGAAGACCACAGAACTGTCGAACATCCACCCCTCGAACCCTGTTGCCTTGTGGGCCTTCGAGCCAGTCGAGCTTTGCACAGCAGGGCGGGATGGCGGAGGGGGTCGGTCGCCGTTCGGCAATGAGCAGCTGGGAGGCGTTCTCGACGCGTTCTCGAGGTGCTCGGGGCTCATCCGAGGGGCAAGGGAGCACGGCGAAGAGGGACCCTTGGCGCGCGCAGCGCGCCAAGGAGTGAAAATGGACTCAATCAACGGGGAGCCCCAAAAACTCGAGGTGCTCCGGTTCGAGCTCTGAGTGCTCACGAAAGGGACAATAGTGATGATTTTGTCGATGAAAAATAGAGCTTCTTGGTTCGGGCGCAGCGCCGCTTGGTCTGCGGTTGCGCTCGACGTGGTCGCGTAAGGACGAAGGGTGATCGACGGTTTCGCTTCAAGGGAAATGGAGACTCGGGACGGCGGTCTTGCCGCCCGCTATTCCATGCCCTTGGGGCAGCCGGGTTCGTGGATCGCTTCGCCCGGCGGGCTCGAGCTGTCGCTTTCCGTTGTTTCGAGCGAAGCAGAGCGCGATCGAAATCGGGACCTGGCCGGTGGAATGGCCGGAGAGGAGCTTGGGTTGGCGCTTGAAGCGACCTGGAAGCGGCCCAGTTTCGGCGGTGCCTTCGATCTCGCCCTGGAATACGGCGCGACGAACGTAGCCAAGCCATGGTCCGAGCCTTCGGCAGCGTCATCGCAGCACGAGCCATTGGAGGCCGAGGGAGGCGAAGCCGACCGAGGGCGAGCGCGTCCCGCGCTCACGAAGAGCCAATGTGAGGCTCTCTGCGAAGCGCTCCAGCTCGGCTACCTTTGGGTCCCATGGCGCCCACTCGTGCCGTGGTGGGACGTCGAGTATCAGCCAGAGGCTCCCGGCCAGTTGGTGCTGCTCGCACCCCTGGCCAAGACGAGCTCGGGCTCCTCACCCGCGCGCAGCTTGCCCTCGAGCGTTCTCGCGGAAACGTTGAGTAGAAACAAATGCATCATCGTCCAATCTCGGGGCCAGCGAGCACGGGTAAGAGGGACCCTTGCCGCGCGCAGCGCCGCGAGCACGGCAAGGAGTGAAACCGAGCTCACTCTCGGGGGAGCCTTCAGAGACTGGCTCGGGAACACCGACAAGACGACGGACGACGCGAATGGCTTCTACGACCGGAGCCTCGGCGCGGTCACGAATGACACCGCAGCCAACAAGCCCTACCAGCTCAAGAGCGCGACCCTGAGCGGAGCGCGCGGAGGAACCGTCCGCGCGAAATACGACGACGCCGGGCACATGATCCGGATGGATCTCGCGCGCAGCGGTCCATGTTTGCCCGTGGGCGCGACGTGCAGTCAGCGGTTCGCGTACGAGTGGGACGAGGTCGGGCGCCTCGGCCGAGCGAGGCGTTGGGACACGGCGCCGGGCTCGAGCATCGACGATCCGCTCCCCGGGGGCGCTCCGGCCGCCGACCTCCGGTACACGTACGATGCCGGGGACCAGCGCGTCATCAAACACGCGGTCGATACGAGCGGCGAGAGTTTCACGCTGTACGTCTTCGCGTCTCTCGAATTCCGCCGCTCACAGTTCGGGACGAGCTACTCTGACACTGGCAGCGGCCCCGCCGACTACGAAGCGAGCGTCTTCACGGTCGTGCCGTACTTGCTCGCGAACGGCGTCCGCCTCGCGCGGCTCGCCTACGAGGGGACGAGCGAAGTCCCGGAAGTGACGCCAGGCACAGGAGCCGGCGAGGTCAACGCGAGCGTGTCCCAGGTGCACGTCTTCTTCGAACTCGGGGACCATCTCGGGTCGACGAGCGTCGTGCTCGATAAGGCGACGAGCGAGCTCGTCGAACGCTCCACATTCCAAGGCTACGGCGCAACCGAGAGCGACTACCGCCCCGGACGCTGGAACGCGTTCCGAGAGGACTATAAGTTCACCGGGAAGGAAGAGGACGCCGAAGTCGGGCTCACGTACTTCGGGAAGCGGTATCTGAATGCGTACCTGGGGCGATGGGTTTCGGCGGACCCGCTCGCCATTCACGCGCCGGGCGAGGCGGACCTGAATGTCTATGCGTATGTGAGGGGGGCGGTACTGAAGAGTATAGACCTGCTCGGGCTGCAGGATGCCGACGCGGGTGCGGGCGGCGGCGGGAATCAGGACCCCAGCCCAGGCGCAAAAGGCGCGTCTGGGGCCGACGATGGGAAGTACGGAGAGCTGGACCCAACGAATCCGGCGCACGCTCCCGCATTAGCGGTGGGCGCGACCGTAGAAGGGCTCAGCTACCTTGCGAAAGCTACCAACCCAAACAGTGTTACTGGCGATACCTCCTGCAAAACGGCTGCGGACTGCCAACAGCGAGAGAAGAACGCCGAGGGGGGAAGCATTCTCAACGTGTTTGGCGGAATGTGGCAGGCGTTGCGACGGGCGCTCACTCGCTCGGCCCCAAAGCCGGCACCAAGCGGCGCAACGGCTGCGGCGGAGGCAGAGGCGGCCAGTCCGAGCGCCGCGGTTGCCAGGGTCGAGGCAAAGGTTGAGGCCAAGCTAAGCCAGACAGAAAGTCCGGCGGCGAAGGCCGCTCGCCCCCCCCAAAAGCCGCGACAGAACGAACTAGACTTCGCGAATCGCGAAAAGCTCGACAGTCACTTCAAGGACCACGGACCTGAGTTTGGTGCTTCGTCCGCTGACGAGTACCTAGAGATGGCGCGCGACGTCGTGCGCTCGGGCATCAAAGTCGAGTATCAATACAGGGGCGAACAGCGCATCGGGTATGTGCAAGTTATGGGAAACACACGAAGGGGCGATACCAAGTTCGCGTTCGTTGGTACAAACTCAGAAGGCCACATCACGACGTTTCACGTAGAGTCGGGGAAATCGTTCTGGAAGATGCTGAACGGGGACGCGAAGAACAAAACCATTGTTCCCGCCCCCTAGCGTCGAAAGGTTAATTGACTGTGAGCTATGTGGCGAAGATTGTTCGGGTCGGACACTCCTCCATTGAGGAAGAGGTGGAGGTCGAGGTCGAGGGCGAGACGCTGGTCTGTTTCGCGAACGTGTGTCCGTACCCCATCGTGCAAGGTCATCACTACCCTGTGACCTTAAGCTTGTGGGCGATTAATGGGCTTGTTCTGGTCGAAGCGAACCACCAACCAGTAGGGATTCAGCGAATTGGCGGCGATTTTCGATATAGGATTACCGGGATTCTTCGCGGGGGTGCGATCGATGCCAGAATCATATTCGAGGATGAGAGCTTCCTGTCGGAGTATCGATATCTAAACGGCGATTGTGTGACTGTCGACGTCGACCGAATTGAGATCGCATTTGAACAAACAGATGAACAATAACAGCCCTTACGCAAACAATCGCCGGGGTCGGCATTCGACCAAGGGGCCGTGTCCTCTTGGTGAAGCGCGAGGTGTGAATTCACGAGCGATACCGAGCCCGTCTTTCTTTGGTTTGTTGCCTCTCTCGGCGCGTGATCCCGCCCTACGCAATCCAGTCTGGGACCCTCCGCCGCGCGGACCTCGGCCTCGGAGGCAATTTTGTCATGGAGAGATTTCTCGCGGGGGCTCCGGGTTCCTTCGAGGGGCGAGGGAGCACGGCGAAGAGGGACCCTTGGCGCGCGAAGCGCGACAAGGAGCGAAGCCGGGCCAACTCGAGGGGGAGCCCTCAAAGACTGACAGAACTGAAACGAGATATCCCGCTTGGTCCCCGCCAAGCTTCATGTGAACGGAGAGAGAAAAGATGACCTTATCGACAGAAAATCGAGCTTCTTGGTTCGAGCGGCGGACCGTTTGGACGGCGCTCGCGCTCGGCGTGGTCGCTTGCGGCGGGAACTCGAGCACAACGGTGGGCGAGGATGGTTCGGGCGGAGCGCCGCTTGGCGGGGAGAAAGGGAGCAGCGGGGGGCGATCGTCTGGGGACGGAGGAAGGGCGGCGGGGGGCCGTGATGGATCGGGGAGCTCGGCGAGCGATGGCGGAGCGAGCGTCGGCGGAGCGCCTGAGGGCGATGGCGGCTCGCTGGCGGGCGGGACGAGTTCGGGAGGCGACTCGAGCGGCGGCGCGCCGGGAACTGGCGGAGCCGGTGGCGAAGATGACCACCTCTATGGGCTCGGGGACGAGTGCGAGACGCCCGGCGAATTTAGCTGTTCCGCGGCGAACGAGCTCTTGGCGCTGATCTGCGGCGGGGACAGGAAGTGGGCCGTTCGGGAGACTTGCGAGAGCGGAGAGAAGTGCGATTTCCGAAGTGGCTCGGGAGTTGGGCTTTGCCGGGTGCCCGTTCCGGGCTGCGAGACGAACGTGAGCGAACCGATCTGCGGCGAGCGGGGCGTCGAGACATGCACTCGCGGGGGCTTCGAGACGGAGGTGATTGAAGGGTGCGGGGAGGGGTACGGGTGTGAAGACGCAGAATGCGTGATGGTGGATGATGAGTGTCCGGAGACAGGCGGTGCGGAATGTGAAGACTATCCAGAGTGCGGCGGAAGACAGCTTGTCTGCAGTTCCCGAGCGGAATGCTTGTTAGGTGTCTTTGACCTGATTCTGAGCTCAAGCTCGGTTGCCTTTCGGTTGCCCGATGCAGTTCCGTGCGGACTCCATTGTCCATCGACGAACCACGCGCCAGGGATCGCTGTTCATGCCCTCCATTCGTCCCCTCCTCAAGGACCTGAAATGTCGCTGAGATTCTCGGTCGGTCCCGGTTGGCAGATTCGTGGCATGAGTTTCCAGGACGGGGGACACGTGCGTGGTTGCAATGACCAGGTTGCAGAGAAGTGCATGGTCGTGCCCTTCAGTCGAACTGATGGCGTAAGCGGGTACGCGGGAGCGATTTTCTATCCTTTGACTAGCCCCGCGGTGACCCGAAATGTTCTCATGGAAGTCGTCCCGTCCGGAACGATCTGTGATTGACCGAGGGCGCGTCATGCTCGGGCGACGATGTGTAGAATTGATGCTGGGTGTAGGGCTACTGGCCCTGGGCCCGAACGCGCACGCCTATCGAACTGCCGGCGATCTCGAGGACTTCAAGGGTACGGAGCGCGTGGCCTGGCATTCCGGGGTGACGAGCTTCGTCCTTGTCGACAAGATTCCCGGGGTTGTCGGGGGCGTCGACGCCAGCCTGCACCTAGCGAAACAGGCTCTCAGCGCGTGGCAAGACGTTTCCTGCACTTCGGTCATTGCGTCACTCAAAGGAACGACTTCTTCTCGCGCAGCCTACGGCGACGGAATCAATAGCATTCAGTGGGTCGACTCGGGCTGGGAGGAGCTCGGCTTTCGGCCGGGAGCGTCCGGAGCCACCGATCTCCGGTACGAGGAGAGGGACGGGCAATGGGTCATCGCGGAGGCTGACGTCTATCTCAATTTGTACGCGCACTCATGGATCACGGGGATCGCGGACGAGGACGCGGAGGACGGGGTCGCCGAGATCGTCGGCGTAATGACGCACGAGCTCGGCCACGCGCTTGGCCTGCTGCATCCCTGTGAAGAAGGCGGCGAGCCCGAGTGCACGAAGTCGATGACGACGAGTCCGGCGACGATGTACCCGGAGTATTCACACGGTCAGCTCACGCTGAAAGAAGACGACATCGCCGGGATCTGCTTTCTCTATCCGGCCTGCGATCCCGAGAGCTGCGCCGAGGGCGAAGTCTGTACGAGGAACGGCTGCGCTGTCGTCTGTGGTGAAACGACCTGTCAGGTGGGCGAAGTCTGCATGGAAGGGCGCTGCGTGGACTGGAAAGATCCCTGTCAGGTTGCGCCGGACAGCTGCGTCAGCTGTGAGAGCGACAAAGATTGCAGCGCGGGCTTCGAGTGTCGCGGCGAGGTTTGCGCACCGCGAACCGTGCTCCCGCGAAACCGGACGCGACATGGCCTCTGCCGGAAACCTGGGACTCTCCCCGCCCACCCGAAACTGAGCTCACGGCCTGGGCGGGCCCTTGGCCCTCCCACCCAGGCCTATTTGCCTCGATCCCCACCGAATGAAAGCGACGAGAACCATGCTAAACTGCACCCCAATGACCAAGGTGGATCACGTAGTCGAGGCAGCGATGGACCTCAGCGATGACGAAAAGCGGCAGGCCGCTGATCGGATTCTGAGACTCGTGCCGACCTACGATCCCGATCTCGAAGCCTCGCTCGCCCGGGGGCTCGCGGACATCCGTGCAGGACGGGTCAGCGACTTTGGTGCGTTTCTGGATGAACTAGAAGCCGAAGATCTCGCCGAAGCTTCTGCTCAATGAAGGTCGACCTCACTGACGAAGCCAAGGCGCAGGTGCGCGAGCGCCGCGCTTGGTGGAAGAAGAAGCGCGACGTGAAGGGTGCCTTCAACGAGGAACTCCGGGAAGCGAGACGTCAACTCCAACACGGTCCCAAGCTGGCGGTGCACGGCATGCGCGAAGGGCTGGAGGTCCGTCGGCTCAATTTGAGCAGGATCCATTGCTGCATCTACTACACGATCGACGAACCCAAGGACCTGGTGCTGATCGTCTCTTTTTGGGGCCAAGAGATGGCCCATCAGCCCGATTTCATCGAAGAGTACTGAGCCTGCTCCCTCCTTTAGCCGCCCTGATGCCCCGCGTCAGGGCGTTTTCGTATGGGCGCTGGGACAACGCTTTAGGTCGCCCCGAAACCCAGGCAGACTGCGCCTTGAGCGATGAGCGCAGCGTGGCAACTGACGATTGGGCAAAAGCCTGACGCTCAGCGTGTCGGCCTCCAGAGCTTGCCTGCCGCGAACGACAACACCATCGAGATGATTGCCATCGCCTGCGAAAAGTCGCATCTGGGAATTTTCGTGTTCGCTCACAAAGCGCTGCCTGCTTGCGAGGCCGCAAACGATGGATTGCGGCTGTGAAATCGGAACGGCTGAGCAGAACCGCAGCGGAACCTGGAATCACGGGGAAAGAGGAGGGCGCAGAGGTTGGGCTCACGTGCTTCGGCAAGCGGTATCTGAATTCGTATCTCGGGAGGTGGATTTCGGCGGACCCGCTCGCCATTCATGCGCCGGGCGAAGCTGACCCGAATGTTTATGCGTATGTGAGGGGGCGGACCCTCAAGAATGTGGGTCCGTTGGGGCCCGAGGAGGATCAGGCGACGAATGCGTTGTTTGAGCCAAACGAGAGTCTTGAAGGCGGCGGAGTTTCAGATGGTACGCGCGAGCAGAGGCAGAGGAGCTGGATGAGTCTGATGTGGAGATAATTGGGTGGGGAGAGCTCTACAGATCACGCGCTGACGCGGAGGGCGGTGTGTTCAGATGAAGGCGTCTAAAGGAGGCGACGTACCGGACACAGTTCGGATAAAGTGCCACCGGACAAGCAGGATTTGGCGCTCGAAGCTCGGGTACCCGGGCCGACTAGCCCTCGGGACCCTCCGCCGCGCGGACCTTGCCCTCGGGGACGATTGGTCATGGAGAGATTTCTCGCGGGCCATTGGGGCTCATCCGAGGGGCAAGGGAGCACGGCGAAGAGGGACCCTTGGCGCGCGCAGCGCGCCAAGGAGTGCAGATGGACTTATTTGCGGGGGAGCCCTCAAAATGAAAGGGCCGGAGACCCGGGAGCTTTTGACCTTGCTCCCGGACCTCCTGCGTGGGGGCGTGCTCAGAGGAAGAGACCGAAGAGATCGGGCTCTCGCGCGATCCACTTCGCCCTGTCGGCGAGGCTCGGGTGAGCGAACCCGCCTGCGCTCAGCGTCGCCTCTACGGAGTTCGTTGCCGTCCTCCTGCTGGGCCTTGCTCGGGGGCTTGACGCCGTGCTCGTCGCTGCCCCCGTTCGCGACCCTCCGGTGCTCGTCGCGCTCCCCGCGGCCCTTGTTGCTCCCGAGAGCGCGCTGACGGTCACCGCCTCAGGGGGGCTCGTCTCGTCGGGGGAGAAGGTGCCTCCTGTTCCGGAGCGAGGGGGACACGCTTGATCGATGAGAGTGCGGATCTTTTCGATCAGGCGGCGCCTGTCTTCCTCGGAGCGACTCGAAACGAGGAGCGCGTCGGGGTAACGCTCCGCGAGCTCCTGGGCCTCCTGGGGCGTGAGCTTGTCGACCTTGTTCAGGACGAGGAGCTCGCTGGCGGGAGGGCAGTCGACCCGTGTGAGAAGCTCACGGGTGACGGCGAGCTCGCTTTCGAGTCTCGGGTTCGAGGCGTCGGCGACGTGGAGACGGAGGTCGGCGTCGAGAGCCTCGGCCAGAGTCGATCGGAAGGACTCGACGAGCGTATGGGGCAGGGCTTCAAGGAAGCCCACCGTATCGGCCACCAAGATGCGCCTTCCTGGGCCGCGGAGCGCGTGGATACTCGTTCCGAGGGTATGAAAAAGCTCATCTTTGACGCTGGCGCTCTTCGCAGTGAGTTGCTCCATCCACGACGATTTGCCGACGTTCGTGTAGCCGAGCAGCGCGACGCGGGGCAGATCCCGGCGACGCTGCATCCTTCGCTCTTGTTCGCGGCGGATGATCTCGATGCGTCGACCGAGCTCGGCGATGCGCCGAGCGGCGGCCTGTTTGGCGAGCTCGGTGTTTGTGTGACCTTTCGCTGCGCGCCCTCCGCCACCCTCCTGCCTCCGAGAGGCTTCGAGATCGCGAATGCGGGGCAGGGAATGGACCAGCCGAGCGCGCTCGACCTCGAGTTTGGCGAGGGGAGTCTGAGCGCGGGCCTCGAAGATGCGCAGGATGATCTCCGTCCGATCGATGACGGGTTCATCGAGGGCCTTTTCGAGGTTCCGCTGCTGACCGCTCGGCAAATCGAGGGCGCAGGCGATGGTGATCTGAGCGTGTCCTGACTCCTTTGCGCTTCGAATCAGCTCGCGGAGCTCTTCGAGCTTGCCGGGGCCAATCGGGAGCGCTGAAGTCGTCTCGGGGCGCCTCTGACGGACCTCGCCGATGACCTGGTAGCCGAGTCCGTGAACGAGCGAGCTGAGCTCGGTCGTGAGGTGGCTATCGGGTACGGCGGAGCGTCCGAGTGAGAGCAAAATGGCAGCGCGGGGAGAAACTGTGGGGTGTGCAGGCATGGAGATATCCTTTCGGAGCAGCGGAGCTGTCCGTGAGAGAACCGTGTGAGAGCTCCGCGAGAGTCTGGTCCTCACGGATGTCTCAGCGTTTCGCGTCATGAAGGGACGCGCGTCCACCGAGACACACGGCTCACAAGGTGAGACCGGGCTCAACGGGGCGCGCGGACGCGGGAGCGAGAAAGGAAGGGCGGGTTCCCGGAGGGGGAACGCGACTTTTGACGAAGTCTGATCCAGAAACGGCCCCGGCTATTTTTCGCCGAGGGGGAGCCCGCACTCGCCGCTTTCTCTAGGAAATGCTCAGAAATCCTAAGAAAAGCGGTGGATGGGTCGCTGCCAACTCAAGAGTCAACGCGAAAAGCGCTCGCGAAAAAGCGAGGCTCAGGAGCTCTTCACCGAGTCACTCTCGTCCTTTCGGACGGGCAGCGCGCGCTATTCAGCGCCAGCGGGCGAAAATGATCATGACAAGGGAGAAGATGAACCTTCTCTTTTTGGATTGCAAGAACAATCTTGTCTTTTTTGACTCGTCTTTTTTCTTGTCGAGATCTTTTTTGTTGAGGGGGAAGCTCGCCCTGAATCTTCCCAGAGGAGGCCGCGGAGTTCTCGGTGAGCACGCTCATCTACGCTCATCTTCGCAAGAGGTCCCTGCGCGATTGGTCGACGGGGCGGCCTCGCTGTGAGCGCGCGTTGCGTGGAGATTCATTGCCACGGCACGACGGGCGTCGCCATGAGCGCTTGAGGAGGAGGAGAGGCGCTCCTTCGTCTCGAAGGGCGCCCCCGCGTTCTTCTGAGCTTCGGCGGGCTCAAGGCGGCGATGGTGCGCGCCTCGGGGCGTGAGAGGCGATCGACGCCCGGATGACTTTGACGCTGAGCGCGAGGTGAAACCTCTTCACTTGCAGCCGACGCGGCTCGTCGAAACGACGACATCGTCGTACCAGATCTTGCCGAAGTTTCCGTTGGCTCCGCCGCCGATCTTGATATGCGTATAGGTCGGCGACCAGTTCGGACACATCTTGTCGGCGGTGACATGGAACCCTTCGTGTTCGACGTCGTCGACCCAGAGCTGGAACTCATGCTGATCGCCGTTGAAGAAGGCTTCGACGCAGTACCACTTGTCTGCGTCGAGATTCATGATCTCGTCGGTGGTGTTCTGCCAGCCCTGGGCCGCGTCGTTCGCACCGTCGGAAAAATGGGTCTTTTCGCCGCTACAGGAAGGAGAGCCGTAGACGTTGAAATCTGTCTCGGCGTGGCCGTGGTTGGTGCTCGCTCCGAAGCGCATTTGAGCGCCCGAGCCTTGGCTCAGGCTGTCGGCGCCGACGATGAACCAGGCGTGCCCGCTCGCCATCGTCGTGCTCTTCTCGAGCATCATATAAGTCCGGACGTAGAAGGATTGAGCCGGGACCGGCGCGGCGATGAAGGACTGCTGCGACGTGACCTCGACGACGACCGATGAGGACGAGCCGTTCGCGCCCTTACTCGAGTCGATCATCGGGACCGGGGTCGAGTCCGGCTGGATCTGCCACGCCGGGTCCATTCCCCCCTCAAAATCATCACAGAGACTCGCTGTCGCACAGGGATCGCCCCCTGCGCTGCCGCCCGCACCGGGCGCGCCCCCTGTCACGGTCGCCTCTCCGCCAGTTCCGGGCGCGCCTCCGGCCATGCTCCCTCCTCCGGCTCCCGTGACGGCGCCCGCGCCCCCGACACCGGACGACCCGTCTCCGCCGCTGCCCCCGAGGCCGTCTCCACCGCTCCCGAGCGGGCCCCCACCGCTGCCGAGCCCTCCCGTCGCGGCTGGGCCTCCTCCTGAGTCCGAGGAGGTGCCGCCGGTCGTGGCGCTACCTCCCGTGCCGGCGGCGGGACCTTCGGAGGAACAGGCGGCGGGCGCGAGGAGCAAGAGGGCAAAGGGAAGGGAAGAACGGGAGAAAGGAAGCGAGAAAGGCATGGTGAGGTGATAAATGGAAGCGAAGAGCTCTTCGTTCATTTTAGAGGGCGGCTGGGAAATGGCGAGCCTTGTCGTCCTACGGGCGGAGGCCTTTCCGTGGTCAGAGGAACTTTCGCCCGTGAGCACCTGGAGGAGCCTTCCCGAGTGTTTACTCCCGTGCGGTGGTCGCGTATTTGACGCGGCACCGTGAGCAGCACCACAAGTTCGAGTCCAAAGCCCGTGAAGAATCCCGCCTTCTGGGTTCCTTCGTCTTACCTTGCGGAAGGGATTCCATTCGCGATGGTGATCTGGGTCGCGGGCACGATGTTCAAAGACCTCGGCCACTCGGACAGTGAGATCACCGTGTACACCGCGAGCATCGGGACCATGTGGTCCTTGAAGCCGTTCTACGCGGGCTTCCTCGACATGTTCAGGACCAAGAAGTTCTGGGTCCTGACGATGGAGTTCCTGATGGCGGCGGTGCTCATGCTCTGGGGCGCGGCCCTGGCGCTGCCGAACTACTTCATGGTCATCATTCTGCTCTTGTGGCTCTTGGCTTTCGCCTCTGCCACGCAGGATATCTGCATCGACGGCGTCTACATCACGTCCCTCGATGACCTTCAGCAAGGCAAATATATCGGCCTGCAGGGCGCTTTCTGGAACGGCGGACGCATCTTCGGTACCGCAGTTGTCGTTGGCATTGCCAGCTCCCTGCAGCACGGTGGCATGGGCGCGAAATCTGCTTGGACCACTGCTATCGGCGCGAGCGCTGCTGTGATGGCGCTCATCGGCCTCTACCACTGGAAGATGCTCCCGGTTGGTTCGATCCCCGAGCGGCCCGAGAGCGCCAGCGCTGTGTTCCGGACCTTCGGCGACCAGCTGATGGACTTTTTGAAGAAGAAGCAGCTCGTCGGCATGTTGCTCTTCGTGTTCCTGTTCCGGCTCGGTGAAGGCTTCCTCCTCGTCGAGGCTCCCCTCTTCATGCAGGGCAAGACCACCGACGGTGGCCTCGGCATGTGCGCAACGGAAGCTGTCTCGCTCGCTTGTCCTCACATGCTCGAGTCGAAGGCTTGGATCGACGGCGTCATCAGCACCGTGGTCAGCATCGGCTTCGGTATGCTCGGTGGAGCTTTCGCCGGTAAGTACGGGCTGAACCGGAAGACCCTGGTGTTCATGGCGCTCTGCCTGAACATCCCCCACATCACGTTCATGATCCTGAGCCAGATCGTGAGCCCGGAAAACCCGGTCTCGCTCCCGGTCATCGCGACCCTCGTGAGTATCGAGAAGGCCGGCTACAGCTTCGGCTTCGTGGCGAACATGCTCTACATGATGCAGCAGATTTCGCCCGGAAAGTACCACATGACGCACTATGCGTTCTGCACCTCGATCATGAACCTCGTGCTCATTCCCACGCAGATGGCGAGTGGTCCGATGGCCGACGCCATGGGCTTCAAGGCGTTCTTCATCGTGGTCATCGTCGCCTCGATCCCCTCGGTCATCGCGGCCTACTTCGCGCCCTTCCCGCACAAGCACGAAGGCGGCAAGGTCGCCGGTCTCGCCAAACACTGAGGCGAGATTCGCCCGACGAAAGGTACCCGAAGGAGAGCCCGAAGCTCTCTTTCGGGTTTTCGTTATTTGTTCGGTGGGGGCGCTGATAGGCGCGCGTCAGTGGGCGGAGTGAGCCCGACGGCCGCTGGTGTACGCGGGGCGAGGCCCCGGGACGAGGCAACTGGCGAGCAGCCCAAGCTGGGATCAAACGCGCCCAATCTGGGATCTACGCTCGGCGGCGCGCTGAGCTTCCCTTGAGCCCCTCGGCGCGTTGGGGGGGCGGTCGCTTGGGTGTCGGTCATGGCCACCTCCGGCCTTGAGCCCCTCGGCGCGTTGGGGGGCGGTCGCTTGGGTGTCGGTCACGGCCACCTCCGGCCTTGAGCCCCTCGGCGCGTTGGGGAGCGGTCGCTCGGGTGTCGGTCACGGCCACCTCCTGCTCCTGAGCCCCTGGGTGCGTGGGGTGAGCGGGAGGGCGGTCGGGCTATCAGCCGAGGGCCCTGAGGATCGCCTGGGCGCGGTCGTCGAGCAGGCGCTCTGCTCCGGTGCTGAAGCGCGTGTGATCCCGGGGATCGAAGACCTCGTCGTCGAGGAGCGTTACGGCGGGGATCTCGTGGGCGACGCGGAAGAAGGCGAAGAGCCGCGAGAAGGAGACGGCGGTGGCCTCCAGGTGCGCGCGGCTCTTGGCGGTGGCGAGGCCGAAGCCGAACTTTTCCTGGAGCGCCTCGGGGGGCAAGAGGTCGACGATTGCCTTGAGGGCGCCCGTGTAGCCCGCCTTGTAGACGGGGGTCGCGAGAACAATGCCCTCGGCTGATCGGGCTTCTGCGATGAAGCGCGCATTTTTCGGATCGTCGAGCTGCGCCCGGAGCAGCGCGCGGGGATCGAAGCTGTCGAGGGAGAAACGGCGTACGGAGACGCCCTTCGCTTCGAGGCGAAGGATGAGTGCGTTGAGCAAGAGAGTGGAACGGGAGCTGTCGCTCGGACTACCGGCTATGGAAATGAGAGTTCTTTGGGACATTGTGATGGGAGCGTTCGAGCGGAGCGATCGGGATGGACACGGGGAAGAAACGTCGGGCCTCTACTGCGACGCTGGCGATGCGGTCTTGGAGCGATGGGGAGTGGATCGCGTAGTTCTCAAAATCCGAGTCCGAGGCGTAGACGGCCGTCGGTAAGGTGAGCGCTTGAAAGAACGCGAAGAGGGGACGGAGCTGGTGTTCGACGACGAGGCAATGTTTGGTGCCGCCGCCGGTCGCTGCGACAACGACGGGCTTTCCGAGCAGGGCCTGGGTATCGATCAGATCGAAGAAGTGTTTGAAGTGGCCCGTGTAGGAGCCGCGGAAAACGGGGCTCGCCACAATCAGGAGATCGGCGCGCTCCACGCGGTGCAGAGCCTCTTCTACTCGCGGAGGAGCCTCGCCCCGGCGCAAGGTGGACCCAAGCTCATGAGCGATCGGCCCGAGCTCGACGCAGGTTCGGAGAGCGTCGAGCTCCTCTGCGACCGCCTCGAGGAGCGCTCGAGCGAGAGCTGTTGTCTTTGAGGGCTGCCAGAGCCCCGCGGAGACGGCGACGATCTCGAGGCTCATGCTTGAACTCCTCGGGCAAACACGGGGAGGCTTGGGGATTCGGGGGGAGCGTCTGAGGAGCGACTTTCGTCGGTCTCTCCGCTGCTCTTTCGCAAGGTGATCTCCGAGAGCGCCGGGCGTCGCGACAAACCGAGCGCGTGGCCGAGGCGCGCTTCCTTGGCCCGCAGATAGTGCACGTTCTCGGCCGTGGGCTCGGTCACGAGGGGGACCCGCTCTACGATCCGGAGCGCATAACCTTCGAGCTGCGTGAACTTGGCGGGATTGTTGCTCATCAAGCGCACGGTGGTGACGCCGAGATCGGCGAGGATTTGCGCCCCGACGTCGTAGCTGCGCGCGTCGACCGGGAGGCCGAGATCGAGGTTCGCTTCGACCGTGTCGCGCCCCCGATCTTGGAGTTGGTAGGCGTGCAGCTTCTGCACCAGTCCAATGCCGCGTCCTTCGTGTCCACGTAGATAGACGACCACGCCGCGCCCCTCCCGGGCGATCCGCTCGAGGGCTGCGTCGAGCTGAGCCCCACAATCGCAGCGGGTCGATCCAAGGACGTCGCCGGTGAAGCACTCCGAATGCACCCGGACCAAGACGTTCTGTTCTCCGCTCACCCGGCCGCGGACGAGAGCAACGTGCTCATGTCCGTCGAGGCGAGAGCGGTAGACGTGCGCTTCGAAGGTTCCGTGCTCGATCACCTGAGCGGCGGGCGCGCAGCCTGGAACGTCGTGACCTCGACGGAGGATTCCGAGGCTCAGAACTTCGGCCTCGAGAAACAGAGGGAGCGAGGCAATCGCTACGCTCTCGCCGATGAGTTTCTAAAGGTGGTCTTCGGGCTCTGGGATACCTGGGAAGATGACGCCTTGGTGCTCAATCGGGAGACCAATGTCGTCATCGATCCGAGCAAGGTGCACCCCCTGAACCACGAAGGGGAGCATTTTCGGGTGCGCGGCCCCCTGAACTTGCCGCGTCCGCCCCAGGGGTACCCCGTCATCGCTCAGGCTGGGTCCTCCGACCAAGGACGCGACTTTGCGGCTCGCTGGACTGAGCTCATCTTCACGCCCCAGCCGGTCTTGAAAGGCGCTCAGGCCTTCTACCAGGACATCAAATCCCGCGCAGAACGCGTCGGGCGCAACCCTGATGAGGTCAAGGTGATGCCCGGCGCGCTCATCATCGTGGGCGAAAGTGAAGGCATCGCGCGGGAGAAGGAAGACCTTCTCCGCAGCCTGATCGGGCTCAAGTCACCTCAGGCGCTCCTTTCCTCGATGCTCGAGCGTGACCTGACCCAAGTTCCTTCGAACGCTCTCGCGAAGGAGGTTCTCGCTTCGCGGGAGGTCCAGGGAATGCAAGGCCACGTCGACGCTCTCGCCCAGATCGCCGAAGCGGAGAACCTCACGATCGCTCAGCTCGCAGAGCGCTTCTCTCACAGCCTGACCTTCGCTCGCTTTGCGGGCTCTCCGAAGCAGGTCGCCGACCAGATCGAGGCTTGGTTCCGGGCGGAGGCTTGCGACGGCTTCATCATTCGTCCCTCCTATCTGCCGGGGAGTATGGAGGAGTTCGTATGCCTGGTTGTGCCTGAACTGCAGAAGCGGGGGCTCTTCCGCGAAGAGTACGAAGGCCGCACTCTCCGCGATCATCTTGGTCTCAAGCGACCGGAGCGGGGCAGCTGGGTCGAGAGGGCACCCATGGCGCACTCGGAGCCCTTGAGGAAGGTATCCGCATGACCCGTCGAGCGCTCTTCTTTATGCTCGGGAGTCTGGTGGTCGCCTCCGCGCTCCTCTTCAGCTTTCACGCGGAGCCCACGGACAAGGAGGGAGGGGAGCTCGTGGTGCGGATTTCGCACTTCCGGCCTTCGATCCCCGCCACGGTGCAAAAGGCGCGTGGCAGTCTTGAGCGTCGCTTGGCGCAGCTCGGCGCGAAGGTGCAATGGGTCGAGTTTAAGGTCACGCCCGATAGCGCGCTCGCAGCCACGTCGGGTTCCGTCGACTTCATGGTCGGTGGCGTCGAAGGGGGACTCTCGACGCTCACCCTTGATGTGCCGGCGAAGATCCTCGTCTCGGGTCCCCACGGGGAGCATCGAACCGGGTGGTATACGGCGCTGCTCGTTCGAGAGAACTCACCGATCAAGACTCTCGCGGACCTGAGGGGGAAGAAGATCGGCGTGAGTCGCGGTGGGTTTTCCGAGGCAGTGCTCGCGCTCGCGGTGCGCAAAGGGGGCCTCGAGTATCCGAAAGACGTCGAGCCCGTTTATCTCGGCTCTCCCGACTCTCAGGCCGCGTATCTTCAGGGGCTCGTGGACGCGGTTCTGACGCTCGATCCCTACGTCGTGCAGATCCAAAAGGAGATTCCGTCTCGGATCCTCACGGACAATGAAGCGCTCGGCTATCCGACCGTCTGGGCGGTCCTTGTCCTCGAAAAGTTCGCCGAGAAGAATCCCAAGATCGTGCAAGCGGTCACCGAAGAGTTCCTCGCGATTGGTCCTTGGATCGAGACCCATCGAGAGGAGACCGCGGAGTCGTTGGCTCAGGTGATCGGCTTCGACAACGCGGCCTGGAACACAACGCTCGGCCGGGCTTCCTACGTGCTCGAGGTCCCGACGGAGAAGAGCCTCGTCGATGTGCAATCCGTCGCCGATCGCATCTTTGAGCTCGGAGTCCTGCGGAAGCGAATCAACGCGACTCATCACGTCTGGGGTCCGGCCGTTCAGACAGGAGCGCTCGGCGCTGTTTGGGTCGAGTGAACTGCGAAGAAAAACCCCCTCGGCCGCATGAGCGAGGTAGCGGCTGGCCCTTGTGGCACATCGATTGCTAGGATGTTCTGTTATGCACATTCTCGTCGGAACCGATGGATCGCCCGCCGCCGTGGCCGCTGCTCAGCGAGCTCTCGAGCTCTTCCCGTCCGTGGAGACGGTGACGCTCCTCAGTGCCGTAGAAGACCCCCCTGAGGCTATCCAAGGGCTCGAATCGGGCTTTGCGGGCGGCATTGTTTCCGCCGAAGTCGTCCAGGCTGGCTTCGATCGAGCTCAGGAGGACGCCCGCGTCGCTCTCGAAGCAACAACAGCTGCGCTCAAGATCGTCGCTCGGGTCCCCATCATCCGTGAGCGAGCCGAGATGGGCGATCCGGGCCCGCTCCTGTGCTCCGTCGGGGCTCAGCTAGGCGTCGACGCCATCGTTGTGGGGTCCCGGGGGCTCGGAGCTTTTAAACGAGTCCTCTTGGGCTCTGTGAGCTCCTACGTGGTCCACCACGCCGCGCGCCCGGTGCTCGTCATCCCCGGCGACGCTGAGGCGACTGGGGACCACTGAGGGCCCGTGTGAGGCCCCCGCGCGCTGGGCATTCCTGGTTGGACCATCTGCGGTATCGAATTGGAGGCGGGCGCGCTGGTGCGTGCTAGGAGCGACCAGATTGCGGAGACCTGCATGGTCGTGCCGTTTGACCGAGCCGGTACCGCCGATGGAAACGTGTACGCAGCCGTGACGCTCTATCCGTCGACCGATCCGGCGATGATTCGAAACGTGCGCTTCGAAGTAGTCCCGCCGGATGGGGCCTAGCCCGAGCAGTGGTAGCTCGAGTCTGCCTGGCAAACGTCGTCTGCGAAGATAGCGCGGCAGGAGTTCTCGAAGAAACAATCCCATTTCGGCGCGATGTTCTCTCGGATAAGCTCGTCAGTGCAGGAGGTCGAGCAGCTCCTCTCGAGGAGGTTCCTGCTCTCTTCCGGGAACGAACGTCCGAGGTCCTCTTCGCAGAGGGACGCGACGCAATGGGTCAGGAGGGCACAGAAATCCCCGCAGTTCGCGTCCGGATGCGCGCTGCCGCCGCTCCCGTCGTTCTTCCCACCGCAACCGGTGAGACCCCGAGGGTCAAGATCCCTTGAGGGTGGCTTTAGACGTAGAGCTTTTTCAGTGCCGCTCCATATTTGGCGATCACGTTCGGACGCTTCACGGAGAGCTTTGGCGTAAGGAGGCCGTTATCCGTGGTGAAATCTTCGGTGATGATGAGGAGGTCTTTGGGCTTCTCGTAACCCTTAAAGGTCTTCGAGTAACGCTCGAGCTCACCCATGAGAAGCTTCTTCACCTCGGGGTTCGTCTCGAGGTTCCCGAGGGCAATGCCGTGATGTTTTGCCCAGGCCAAAATGGCGGCGACGTCCGCGACCACCAGCGCCACGTTGTGAGGCTGGTTCTCGCCGTAGAGGACGACGTTGGCGATGTAGGGTGAGAGCTTGAGCTCCTCTTCGAGGGGGGAAGGGACGACGTACTTGCCGTTCTCGAGCTTGTACTGCTCCTTGATGCGCCCGGTGATGAAGAGGAAGCCGTCGCGATCGATGTAGCCCATGTCGCCGGTACGGAAGCTGCCGTCGGGCAGGAGCACCTGGGCGTTCTCCTCGGGGCGATTGTAATAGCCGGTCATCACGTTCGGACCGCTGACAATGATCTCACCACTCGTCGAGTCTTCGGTCGCGGAGTGGTCGATGCGGATCTCGACGCCCGGGAGCGCCTTTCCGACGGAGCCGATGCGGCGATTGCCCGCGTAGTTGACGCTCACGACGGGGCTCGTCTCGGTCAGGCCGTAGCCCTCGTAGACGTCGATGCCGAGGGCGTCGATCAACTCGGCGACCTCGGTGTTCAATGCGGCGCTCCCGCTGACGACGAAGCGGAGCCGACCGCCGAACTTGGCGCGGACTTTCTCGAAGATGAGTTTGTCGGCGAGGTTATGGGTGAGTTTCTCCGTGAAGGAGAGTTTTTCGCCTTGGCGGAGGCGGGCGGACAGCGCACGTCCCTCCTTGAACAGCTTGCGGATGATGCCGGGTTTTTCGGCCATCTGCTTGTTCACGCCGTCGTAGATGCGATTGAAGATGCGCGGGACGGCGACCAAGATCGTCGGGCGGACTTCTGCGAGATTGGCGACCAGGTTCGGGATCTCGTCGTTGATGGCGAGAGCGGCGCCGAAGTAGATGAAGGTGTAAAGCTCAGCTGTTTGTCCGAAGGCGTGAGCCCAGGGAAGGAAGGCGAGGGAGCGGTCACCGGGTCCGAAGTCGAAGCGCGAGCAGGAGGCGAGCACGTTCGAGGAGAGGTTTTTGTGCGTGAGCTGGACGCCCTTGGGCTCCCCGGTTGTGCCGGAGGTGTAGAGCTGAGCCGCTTGGTCCTCGGGGGCGACAGGAGCCAGGGGCGCCGGAGAGTTTCTGCCGGCCTCGAGGAGTTTCGCGAAGGAGTCGGGCTCGGTGCTCGCTGCGTTCAGACAGACCACCCGCGTGACGGAGGGGACTTCACCGCCGAAGCCGCGGATGGTCTGGTAGATCGTCTCGGTCGCGGCCACGACGACCTTTGCGCCAGCGTCGTTCAGAATGAACTTCCACTCTTCGGGCGCCTGCGCCTCGTACATCGGCACGAGCACACCGCCGAGACCGTAGGCCGCAAAGGCCGTCACGACCCACTCGACGCGGTTGTTGCTGATGATCGCGATCCGGTCTCCCTTCTTTACACCGAGGGCCGCGAGACCGCCCCGCGCTTCGTCGACCATCTTTTTGAGATCCCTGTAGTGGATCCACTCCCAGCGGCCGGGTCCCTTGCGGGTTCCGAGGGCCTCGTTGGCGGCGTGCTCCTGGCCAGCCTTCTCCATGAGCTCGACAAGGGTCTCAAACTTCATCACCTGGAAAGGGTACATGCCTTTTCCCAGTCTGAGAAACCTCCCGGAAGCCTGGCGGGTTGGCGCGGGGGCCCATAGGGCGGCCGTTTGAAGGGGCCGGGCGTGCATGCTATCGGGCGCCTTCCTCATGCCGGCTTTTTCGGTCGTTACTTTCGGCTGCCAGATGAACGCGCACGACTCCTCGCGCATGGAGGAGGTCTTGCTCGGCGCTGGCTATGACAAGGCCGAAGGACCCGAAAGCGCAGATGTCGTTGTCTTGAATACCTGCAGTGTTCGGGAGAAGGCCGAACAAAAGCTCAGGAGCGAGGTGGGACGTCTCGGGCTACTGAAGCGGAAGCGTCCGGAGCTCCTGATCGGCGTGGCGGGCTGCGTGGCGCAGCAGGAAGGCGAGCGGCTCTTGAAGTCGCTCCCCCAAATCGATCTCATCATCGGTCCCGACAACATCAAGGAGCTTCCGAGCCTGCTCCACGATCTGGAGTCCGGCGGCTTGCCCCGGGTGCGCACGGTGTTCGACGTCGATGAGCCGTCTTTCCTCATGGCGGAGCCGAGTCGAGCGAGCTCGGCGACGAGCGCTTATGTAACCGTGATGAAGGGCTGCAATGAGCGCTGCTCCTATTGCATCGTCCCTTACACGCGCGGCCCGGAGCGCTACAGGCCCGCCCGCGAGATCCTCGAAGAAATCCGACGTTTCGTGGACGCGGGGGTGCGTGAGATCACGCTCCTCGGTCAGACCGTCAATAGCTATCGCGATCCGGAAGGGCGGCTGCCTGTCGCTCCTCACTACGGCGAGAGTCGCTTGAAGTGGCCGCGCGGCTCTGTGCCCCGAGAGGACGAGACGGAGTTTCCGGCGCTCCTTTACGCCATCGCAGAGGCCGCGCCAGAGCTCTGGAGGCTCCGCTACACGAGCCCGCACCCTAGGCACCTCACGCCCTCTCTGATCCACGCCCATGAGCAGATTGGGATGCTCGCAAAGCACGTGCACATGCCGGTTCAATCCGGGTCCAACGCGATGCTCAAGCGCATGATCCGCCGCTACACGCGGGAAGAATACCTCGAGCGCACGCGCGCGCTGACCGAAGCGGTCCCCGGTCTCACCCTCTCGACGGACATGATCGTCGGCTTCCCCGGCGAGACCGACGAAGACTTCGAAGAGTCGATTTCCCTCGTCCAGGAGGCGGGATTCGTCGCGCTTTTTGGCTTCAAATACAGCCAGCGGCCCTATACCCCGGCGCTCAAGCTCAAGGATGACGTGAGCGAAGAGGAGAAGAGCCGCCGGCTCACGCGCCTCTTTGAGGTCGTCGACGCCCAAAAAGCGGCGCACTTGGCGGGCCTGGTCGGGCGGGAGGTGGCGGTTCTCGTCGATGGGACGGGGAAGACCGGAGAAGCCTCCGGTCGCACGGAGCAGAACGAGATCGTCCATATTGAAGCGCCTGTGGGAGAGCTGCCCGTCTCGGGCTCGCTCGTGAGCGTGAAGATCGAGCGCGCTTATAAGAACTCCCTGCGCGGCTCATGGCTCCGGACGCTCGCTGCGTCACCGCTTCCGCGGGACAAGATCCAGAGCGCAATCGTCACGCCGCGGGGCGAGAGCGAAAAGCGGAGCGATGCGGGCCGGCGCTCGCTTCCGGTGGTCTGAAGCGGGCGAGGGGCGAGAAGGGAGCGAGCCATGGCATTCATCAAAACCTACCGAGGGATCCTGCCGAAGATCGCTGAAGGCGCCTTCGTCGCCGAGAACGCGACGGTCATCGGCGATGTCGAGCTCGCCGAGGGCGCAAACGTCTGGTACGGCGCGATCTTGCGCGGCGACGTCGGCAAGATCCGCGTCGGAAAGCGCACCAACATTCAAGATCTCGCCTGCGTCCACATGACCAAACGCCTCTCGGACGCGATCCTGGGCGACGACGTCACCGTCGGTCACGCAGCGATCATTCACGGCGCGATCGTCGAAGATCTGTGCCTGATCGGCATGGGGTCGGTCTTACTCGATAACGCGCGCATTGGCGCGATGTCCGTCATCGGCGCAGGTTCGCTCGTGACGGGGAACACTGTGATCCCGCCTCGCAGCCTCGTCATGGGCCGGCCGGCGAAAGTCATCCGTCAGCTGAGCGACGCGGACATCGAAGGCCTGAAGCACTCCGCCGAGCGTTATGTGCGCCTCAGCCTCGAGCATTTCGGTCCCAGCGACGAGCCTCTCGATAGCGATCCGAACTGGCCCGTGGGGTGAAGCTCAGCCCCCACCGACGAAGTGGACGATCTCGATCCGATCGCCGTCTAAGAGCTTCGTCGTTGTGTGCTCGGCGCGGGGCACAACGACTTCGTTCCGCTCCACAGCGACGGGGCCTTCGAGGCCCAGGGCAGCGATCAGACCCGCAACCGTGGAACCATCAGGAATTTCACGCTTTTCGCCATTTACAGTGAGCTGCATCGCGCCCGGGAACATAGCCGGGGGGCGAAGAATTGCGAGGGAGGCCAAGCTCGGGCTAAGTTTTTGGCAGTGGCCTCTTCGTCCCGCACGCGATTGAGCCTTTTGGGCTTTGGACTTGCGGTCTTCGGCGGCGTGTCGATAGCGCTCGCGGGGGGCATGTGGGCGGCGATCCACACGGTACGGACGGCGTCGGTGACCGTCGAGCTGGCGGGTTCCGAGTATTTCCTTGCGGCGGACGGATCGAATATCCCTGCGGTGGCCGAGGCCGCCGAGCGACGGTTCGAGCGGGACGGGCTCTACCTCCGCGTCGACGACGAGACCCTCGAGGTGCCAAGGAGTGAGCTTGGCCAGCGCGTGGACAGGGCCCGTCTGACGGAAGAGCTCGGAAAGACTCTCTCATCCCTCGCGGGACTGCCGAGCTCCCCAGCGCTCACTTTGACGCGGGCCTTCGCGCTCTGGGGGCCCGAGCCCGGTGGGCACATCGAGGCCCGCGTTCAGCTTCCGATGGAGCTCGACCGGGAGCAGGCGCGCGGAGCGCTCACCAGGCTCGCTCAGGCTGTCTATCGGCCGCCCGAGGACGCCGAGCTGCTGATCCGTGAGCACCGCATCATTCCGAGCCGTCCTGGTCGCGATCTGTCCGTCTCGGCGAGTCTGCTTCGGCTCGAGAACCTCGAGCCCGGCGAAGACTGGCTTGAGCTCGATGTGATCGAGATCCCTCCTGACGTCACCGAAGATCAGCTCTCTCCCGTGGACGTCACGCGCGTTCTCTCCAGCTACGAGACGAGCTTCCGCGGTAAGGCGGGCGCCCGCGCTGTCAACATTCGCACGGCAGCGCGCTACCTGAACGGCGCTGTGATCTTGCCCGGGGAGATCTTGAGCTTCAACGCGCGAGTCGGGCGCCGCGTGCACGGGCGCGGCTTCGTGGACGCCCCAGTCATCGTGAACGACGAGATGGACGAGGATGTGGGCGGAGGCGTGTGCCAGGTGGCCACGACGCTGCATGCCGCGGCCATCTTCGGGAACCTCGAGATCGTCGAGAGGCGCAGCCATAGCCGGCCGAGCGGTTACGCGCCCCTCGGACTCGACGCTACGGTCATCGATGGGAAGGTGGATCTTCGGATCAGAAACCCCTACGACGAACCCCTGCTCGTGCACGCCTATGTCACGGATCCGTTCCTGGTGAGAGTCGAGCTCCTCGGGCGCTTGCCCGACGTGGAGATCGAACACGCCTATTCGGTGACGGCGCGCGAGGCTTTTTCGCGCCGGGTTTGGCACAAGGCTGAGGTAGCGCCGTTTTCCTTCGAAAAGAAACAGAAGGGGAGCGAAGGGATGGACGTCGTGAGCGTGGTGAGGGCGCGCAAGGGGGATCGCGAAGTCAGTCGGCGCACCTATTTCTCAAAGTATTATCCGGTCCCCGAAGTGTTCTACGTGGGGAGCGGTTTTTTGGCCCAGAACCTCCCGCCCATGCCTGAAGGCGCCGTCGGCCTCGTCATTGATGGGGACGCGATCGGACCCGTTTCGCAAAACTCTGCGGAAAGGACCCCGACCATCGACGAGTCGAACGGGATCACCCCCGATTCGACGGCCGGCGCCCTGCTGCGGCAGTGATCCCCTCTTTGTCATCTGATGAATTCGCCTCGTTTTTGGCTCAGCCTATTGTCTGTCCTTTTCCTCAGCGCTTGTCAGAAAGAAAACGCGAGTGACGGGAGTGTCGACAAGAGCGACGGCGACGAGCCTCAGGCAGGGGCTTCGAGCGATTCCTCGGAAGAGAAGGTCAAGACCGCGCTCCGGCCGCTTTCGACGTTGCGCGTGGACCACGGGGAGCTCGACAAACGGGCCCCCGAGGGCTCTCCGAAGCTCGCCTCCCGCGTTCTCGCGGGGACCATCTACAAGCTCCCGAGCACTGGCTCTCGCAGGCTCGGCTACGTCCGCCTCGGAGGAATCGTCGACCGCGATCCGGAGGCGACGCGGGGCTCTGGCTGCAAGGGAGACTGGTATCGCGTTTATCCCGTGGGCTTCGCCTGCAGCGACGACTTCACGACGGACCTCGAAGATCCCGTGGTGCGGGCGGCATCGGTTCGTCCGGACCTGAGTCAGCCGCTTCCGTATAGTTATGGGTTCGTGAGAGCCACGGCCCCTCAATATCTCCGCATCCCGACCAAGGCAGAGCAGTTCAAGAGCGAGTTCGGGCTCCAGGAACACCTCGATTGGTTCGCGACGCACCAGGCGGACGTCCAGGTGACGACCCTCGGCGCCAACGACGTCCCGCTCGACGCCCGCGGCGTCGCTGCGCCCGGCCTCAAAAAGCCCCCCGGCTACATCCCTTCGACGGAGCTCTCTCGCGCCCGCCTGTTCGGAGCCCGGACAGACGACGAAGGGATCCCCTTCTGGCTCGAGGGAGGCAAACGGAGCATCCCGAACGTCTCGACCTTCCAGGTTCCCGAGTACTCGGTCTTCGCCGACCGCGTCCGGCGCCACACCGGACTCAGCTTTGTGGGGTCCTTCAATACGGTGAGCGAAGACCTCGAGCGGCGTTTTGGCATCACCGTCGATCTCCGGCTCATCCCGACAACCAAGGTCAAGCCCGACAGCGGCTCACCCTTCCACGGCATCGAGATCCTCGAAGGCATGCACATGCCCTTCGCTTGGGTGGCGGTTTCCGGCGCGAGCCTCTACGAGCTCGTCAAGGGCAAGGACGTCGCTCGGGAGGTCGAGCCGGCGCCTCGGCGCGCCCTGGTCGAGCTCTCGGGCACCGCGCGCATCAAAGGCGGCAAGCGCTACTACCAGACCCTAGCGGACAAAACCCGCTGGCTCCGGGATCAGGATCTCAGCATCGTCCACGAGCCCGAGGTCTGGCCCGAACCTGCCAACAAGGGGAAAAAGTGGATCGATATCTCCATCGGCCAGCAGACCCTCGTCCTCTATGAGGGAAAGACCCCCCGTTACGCGACCATGATCTCTTCGGGTCGCGATCGGTTCGGTGACCCGAAGAAAGATCTCACAACGCCGCTCGGCGACTTCCGCGTCCAGAGCAAGCACATCGCCGCGGCGATGGACTCCGAGGAGAACTCGACAGTGAGCGGCGGTCAGAAGACGGGGCACCGCCCGAATCTCGACGCAGAAGCGGTAGCGACCATCGCCCGACTCAAGGCCGCCAAGGAAAAAGGCCAGAAGCTGAATCAGGACGACGAGCGACGCTGGGCCAATATCCAAAAAGGCCGTCACCCCGAGTACGGCGTCACCACGCGGCGTGGCTCAAACGCCTTTGAGCTCCGGGATGTCCCCTGGATCCAGTACTTCTCAGCGGGCTTCGCGCTCCACGGCGCCTATTGGCACGACGTCTTCGGTACCCCGCGCAGCCACGGCTGCGTCAACCTCGCGCCCATCGACGCGCGCATCGTCTTCAACTGGACCGATCCGCCTGTCCCGGACGGTTGGCACGGTCTCAACGTCCATGACGAGACCGGCGAAGGAACCTGGATCCACATCCGGAAGTGAGTCGAGGCTGAGGCAGAGGGCCGGCTCAACTTGAGTCGCCGTTGCTCTCAGGTCGAATGAGCTCGGGTCACGCGCCCGGACCCTCAGCTCGCCCGGCTCAGCTCTTCGATCTCCGCCTCGATCGCCTCCCATTCGGCGATCTTAGCGTCGATGGTGGCGCTGATTGCGTCCTGCTCGGCGCGGTGTTTCGCCTGATCGGCGGCGGGGGTGGTCTCGAAATACTTCGGATCCAAAAAGCGGCTCTCGAGGACGGCCTTGTCCGCCTCGAGCTTCTCGATCTGCGCCATGATCTCGTCGCGCTTCTTCGGAAGGGCCTTGAGACGGTTGGCGCGCCGCTTGCGCTCCTCGTGGGACAGCTCGCCGGCGCTTGGGCGGTCGGTCTTTTCCGCGAGGCGCTCTTCCTTCTGTTCCTTCTTTGCCTTGAGGGAGACAGCGGCGCCGTCGAGGTGATCGGAGCCGTCTTTTTCGAGATATTCGGCGAAGGTTCCGGGGAAGTCGGTGATGCCGTCTTTGCGGATCTCGAGGATCCGCGTGGCGACTTCGCTCACGAACCAGCGATCGTGGGAGACAAAGAGCAGCGTGCCCTCGTAGGCCTGAAGGGCCGCGGCGAGCGCCTCAATGGACTCAAGATCGAGGTGGTTCGTGGGCTCATCGAGCAGGAGCACGTTCGGCTTCTCGATACCGATGCGCGCGAAGACGAGCCGCGCGGCTTCGCCGCCGGAGAGCACCGAGACCTTCTTTTTGACATCATCTCCGGACAAAAGCATCCGCCCGAGCTCCCCGCGCACCGCACTCACGGTCTCGTCCGGCGCTCCCTCGTAAACGTAGTCGAGGGGCGTGAGCTTCGGATCCGAGAGTAGATCGTGATGATCCTGGGCAAAGTAGCCGATCTTGACGTTGGCGCCCCAGGTAAAGCCCCCTCGATCGGGCTCGAGGACTCCGGCGAGGATCTTCAGGAGCGTGGATTTTCCGACGCCGTTTTCGCCAATGATGCCGATACGCTCGCCCCGGCGCACGAAGATCTGGACCTGATCGAGCACTTTGCGTGCACCGAAGGACTTTGCGAGATCTTCTGCTCGAAGGACATCTTTCCCGGACTCGCGGCCCAGCCGAAAGTGGAAAAGCGGGGCGCGTCGGCTCGTCGTCTCGCGCTCGAGGACCTCGATCTTTTCGATCTGCTTGAGGCGAGACTGGGCCTGTTTGGCCTTGGTCGCCTTGGCCCCGAAGCGTTCCACGAAGGCGCGCTTTTCAGCGATGAGGCGCTCATTGCGCTCGATTTGAGCTTCGAGCTGCTCCTGGGCGAGGGCCTTTTGACTGACGAAGGCCGTGTAGTTGCCGGGGTATTCGGTGATGGTGCCGAAGTCGACGTCGAGCACTCTGGTCACCACACGATCGAGAAAATGGCGATCGTGAGAGATGATGAGCGCGGCGCCCTCGTAGGAGCGGAGGAACCCCTCGAGCCAGCGGATCGAGAGAATATCGAGGTGGTTCGTGGGTTCGTCGAGGAAGAGCGCGTGAGGTTTGGCGACCAAGATCTGCGCGAGCAGGACCCGGAGCTTGTAGCCGCCCGACAGGGTCCCGAGGGGCTCGTGGAGCGATTGTGCGGGGATGCCAAGACCGACGAGGATCTCTTTCGCCCGCGCTTCGAGCGTGTAGCCATCCCGCGCCGAGAGCAGCTCCTCGAGCTCAGCGACCTTTTCGGGAGTCCCGGCTGTGCCGCGCGTGAGAGTGTCGAGAGCCGAGAACGCGAGCGCATCTCCAGCCATCGCGACCTGCAAGATGGGCTCGGCGTCGTTCAAAAAGCGATCTTGGCGCAGGACTCCGAGCTCCACGCCATTTTGCATCGAGATGGTGCCGTCATCAGCGTGCTCATCACCGGTCAAGATCTTCAAGAACGTCGTCTTGCCCGAGCCATTGGCGCCTACCAGGCCATATCGGTGGCCCGGGTAGAGCTCGATGTTCACATCGGAGAAGAGCTCTTTCGGACCGAAGCGCTTGCTGAGATTGCGGAGCGAGATCACTCGGAATCCTCGAAGGTCCAGGCGAGGACCTCGGCCATGACCTCTTCGCCCTTCGGACCAAAGGTGCCGTGGTAGGAGGCGGGGAGTCGGAAGAAACGGGCTTTGATGCCCTTATGGGTCAGGAGCTGAACCCCTTGGCGCATGTGGTCGGTGTTCTCGAGATCGCCGCCGAGAACAGCCACGGCGCGCGCGCCTTTGAAGTTCGCGGGGACGGCGGCTTCCGGCGGGCCGCCGAGGATCAGCCAGGGGTAACGCTCGGGGGCGTAGCCGGCGAGGACCTCGATGCGATGAGCTCCTTGAGAGTAGCCGAGCAGAGCGATCCGATCGGTGTCGAGGTGGCCGTTTCGGGCCTCTTTGACCGCAGCCAGGGCGCGGTCGAGGCGCGCGGTGAGCTCGGCGGGATCTTTCGACCACTTGTTGCCGGGGCGGTCCCCGCAGGGAATGTTGGCGCGCAGCATGATCACTGTGCCGTATTCGGCCGCCTTCTTCGCCCAGATGTCAGCAGGGGTCGAGCTCGAGCACATGCCGTGGAAGTAGGCGAGGGCGCGGCTTTGGGGAGCGCGGGCGTGGAGCACTCGGACCGCGAGATCGCCAGGAACCGGGAGATCCACGATGCGATCGAAGTTGAGATCTTCGGGCAGCGGCTCGGGAGCGGGCTCCTTCGGAACTTCGGCGTGAGCTGTCGCGGCTCGGGAGGAGTCGGAGCTCGCTGGGGACCGTGTGTCCTCGGAGGGGGCTGTGCGGCCCTGGGGCTCCGTGGTCGCGGGTTCACTCGAGTCCTGGGCAGGAGTGGTTCGGCAGGCGCTGAGAAGCGCCATTGAACTCAAGAGGAGCGCGACTCGGGCGCGCGGAAAGTCTCTCGCAGGAGCTTTCATCAGAGCTCGACACCTCGCGCGACGATTTGCACCTCCACCGCGGAGCCGTCCGGATTCTTCGCAGCAATCCGAGCGCCCTCGGCTTCGAGGTGCTCGGTGTGAGCGCGGCTCAGGGTGCGGGTGCTGACCTGACCGACGAGCCGCGCACGCTTGCCGGGGGAGTCTTTGGGCACGAAAAAGGCGTAGTCCTTGAAGGTCACCCGACAGGAGAGGGATCCGTCGGAGCCGCTCGGGGCGAGCTCCATCCAGCAGCCCTTCTTCGAGCAGGCGCGCTTCACGTCCCCTTCGAGAAGGAGATCGCGCCCCGTGTAGTTCTCAGGGTTCTGGAGGACGGCGCTGAGCTCGGCCCGCTCTGCATCGGGCAGGGGCTCTCCGTAGAGCTTGGGGGCATCAGGAGGCTGAGCTTCGGCCTGCTTCGTCTCGCGCGTGGGCTCGGGGGCACCGGGGCGGGCTTCACAGCCGAGGGACAGCGCGAGGGCCAAGAGGGTGAGGGGAAATGGCAGCGAAGAGGACATGGACCGACGAGCCCCGAGGGGGCCGAACTCATAGCGCGAGACGCAGAAAATCACAGCAGGCGGCTCGTTCAACAGGGGCGCTGAGTTCTGAAGCGCAGCCCAAAAAGGGGCTCGCGAGCAGCTTCAGCCTGCGATCGGCTCAGCACGCCGCGGGCAGCGCCGGGAAAGTCGCCGCCACGTCGGGGTTCATGATGGCGCCGCGGGCAAGGTTCAGCGCCTTCTGTTGCCCCGGGGAGCGAGCCAGGAAAGCCTCGAGGCCGGCGTCCGCGAGTTGACGAAGGGAGGGCAGGACAGCGGCGGCGAGGGCATTGGTGCTGGTGCGCGGGACGGCGCCGGGCATGTTCGCGACGCAGTAATGGGTCACGCCGTCGACCACGAACACCGGGTTTTCATGGGTCGTGGGGCGAGATGTCTCCGCGGCGCCGCCCTGATCGACACACACGTCACACAAGACGCTGCCGGCTCTCATTCGCGAGAGTAAGGCGCGTTCGATCAGCTTCGGAGCCCGGCGGCCACGCAGATAAACGGCTGCGACTAAGAGGTCCGCGCGCTCCGCTTCCTGTTCGAGAGCGCCTTCGCTCGAATAGAGCGTGCGCACATTGGGCGGGAGCTTCCCGGCGAGCTCGCTCAGTCGTGCTCCGTCGACGTCGAGGATCACGACATCTGCGCCGATGCCTGCGGCGATGCGAGCGGCGTTCTCTCCGACCACTCCCGCGCCGATGATCGTGACGTGCCCCGGCGTCACGCCGGGCACCCCGCCCAACAGAACACCGCTCCCGCCGTGGGCTTTCTCGAGGAAATGGGCCCCGACTTGGATCGAGAGGCGTCCGGCGATCGCGCTCATCGGCGCGAGCAGCGGAAGATCGCCCCGGGGCCCTTCGAGGGTCTCAAAGGCGAGCGCTACGATCCCCGCATCGAGGCAGGCTCGCGTCAGCTCCTCGGAGGCGGCGAGGTGGAAATAACCGAACACGATCTGACCCGGGCGGAGCAGGGAAAACTCCTCGGGCTGGGGTTCTTTGACTTTGACGATGAGCTCTGCGCGAGAAAAGAGCTCCTCCCGCGACACGACGCGGGCGCCCTTGTCGCGGTATTCGTCATCCAAATAGCCGCTTCCAGCGCCCGCGCCCTCTTCGATGAGGATTTCATGAGAGCCGTGCAGCAGGCTCTTTAACCCGTCCGGCGTCACCGCGACCCGGAATTCGTTCTTCTTGGTTTCGCGGGGGACGCCGATGATCATGGGGTGCCCGACTGGGGCGGCTCCTTGCTCGGGAAACGGAGGATGAACCAACAGCCGACGGCCACGAAGAAGGCCTGGGTCCCGAGCGCCCACAGGGGCAAGCGCCCGCTCAGCGCAGCGATGACGAACGCGCCGATCATGCAGGTCACGGAGCCGACCTTCACGCTGAGGGGAACCACACTGTGTTCCCGGAAGCGCCGGAGACCGGGGCCGATCCATCGGTGATTCAAGAGCCAGCGCTCGAGCTGCGGTGAGCTCCGGCTGAACGCCCAGAGGCTCATGAAGAAGAAGGGCATCGCCGGCAGGATCGGCAGGAGAGCTCCCGCGATCCCGAACACGAACGCGATCCACCCGATCCCGAGGTAGACCCAGCGCCGCGCACCAGCGAATCGGAGGTCGAGGGGATGATGGTCAATCAACATGGAGCCCTGGGAGAACGAGTAAGCGAAGCCAGCTTCACACACGCTGAATCGGCGCGCGGTTATTACTTCTAACGTAGCGCGAAGCTCCCAAGCTGTCTCGGAGAATCTTGCGCCATAGGCCGAGATTTTTCGGGCGCGCGGCGAGGAGTTTTTCGGGCGCGCCGCGCCCGGATTTTTCGGGCGCCGCGCGCCAGGCGCGTATCTTGAGCCGCTGGCATTTGCTAGCCTCGCAGGCAGTGTTCCTCGGCATCGTCTGTCCCTTGCTGATGATCTTGGACGGACTGCTCTCGTGGCGCCTGCGCCGAGCGAGGATTGAAGACGCGGACGCGCCTGCGCCGAACAGCACGAAAGAGCGTGTTGCGTGGGCTTTGGCGGTGATCGCCGCCGAGTTTCCGCTGCTACGGCTTGCGCCCCCGCTGCTTCCGGAAAAACTGTGGGGAGATACCGAGACTCACGCCCGTATGGGCAGAGATCTGGCCCTGTATGGGCTCGATAGCGGTTGGCTCGACGGACTGCTCGCTGGATTTCCCTTCGCCCAGCATTATCCGCCGCTGCCTTGGCTTTCCTTAGCGCTCGAAGTCGCGCTCGGGCTGTCGCCGGTCCGCGCGGTGCAGTGGCTCGGCTGGACGTTTTTGTTCCTGACGCCCCTTGTCGTCTACTTCTGTCTCCTTGAGGTCCCGCGGGTGCGCCCGGCCCTAGCTGCGATGGGGGCAGGGTTCGTCGCGCTCATCTCGCCCTACAATCCCTTCTTCGGCGGTTTCGAGGTCTTCTTTTCGGTCGGCCTGATCTCCCAGACCATGGGGCTGCCTCTCGTTCTGCTCTGGATGCGCTCGGTGCTTCGGGGCGATGGCTGGGGCACGGTCGTCCTTTGGTCGATCCTTGCCGCGGCAAGCCATCCTCAGCTCAGCGTCGCGAGCGTCCTGTTTCTCGGGTTTGCAGTGGTCGCCGTCGGCAGTCGGACGCTGCTCACGCGTTTTCTGTGGGGCACGACTTCGCTCGGGCTGACGGCCCTCGGGCTTTATGGCCAGGGCATGATTGGCCTACGGGTTCCCTTCGGCTGGCCCGACACTTTCGGTTGGCGTCACGTCGGGTTCACACCGGACCGGCTGATCTGGTGGCTCGAGGACGGCGATCTCTTCGACCAAGGGGGCAGCGGGGTGATGACGAACTGGATGATCGCCGCGCTCCTGCTCGCGCTTCCGCGCCTTCGGCGCCCGGAGGTCAGGGGCGCCTTTTTTGCGCTGGTCCTCGGTCTTCTGGTCTCCGTGAGCGGACCCAGCCTTCCGAAGCTCGGGATGCTCGGCGAGTTAGCGCTCAAGTTCATCCAGCCCCTCCGCTTCGTCGCCCTCTTGCCGATCGCTGCGGCCGTCTTGATTGTCGTCGTCACAGAGGCCTTGGCCAGAAATCTCGCGGAATTTTCGAGGTTGCGAGCGCGGCCGCTCCCTCTCGGCTGGGTGCGCGGTGTGCTCGTCGCCGCCAGCGCGATTTGTTTGATCTTCGCCTTACCCCCGAGGCTCGCTTATGTGCGAACTTGGCCCGACGTCCTGCGGCGTCTCAAGCCGCCGCCGGGTTACGACGCCGACCTCGTCAAGAGCTGGCTTTCTGAACCCGCCGAGGGCCGGGTTTGGTACGACGCAGAGGACGAGAGTTTCGTCCGATTGTTCACGCTTGACGGGCTCTCCCTCGACACCCCGCGCCAGATCGGCGCCACCGGGGCAGTCGGGGGTCACGTCGGTGTCCACCTGCTTGCCTTCAACCGACTCGAACCCTCCCGTCCCGGCTCGGTCCGGCGCGCGGAAGCCCTCGGGGTGCGCCACCTGCTCTGGCCGAAAGACGAGGTTCCGTCCGAGTGGCGAGAGCTGCACGCGTCAGAAGCGATGCGGATGCTCGTGCGCGAGGGAGGAGGCGATCTGTGGGGTGTTGGGTGCATCACGGAGCGCTACTCGGGCGACAACCGGGCGCTTGGGCGCAAGCTCTACGCCGAGCTCAGGACGAGCGAAGGGGCGGACCACCTTCTCGATCCAGCTCGCTACATCGAGATCGAGTGGACGAAAGGGGAGGTGCGCGAGAGTGAGGTCCCGCTCGAAGGCTGCTCCTCCGAGGGGGCCCAGCTTCGTCCCCTCGAAAGCAGGCCCGGCTTCTATCGGGCGGAAATCGAGAGCGACCACCCTGTCGATGTCGTGCTCCGCATCGCCTACTTCCAGAACTTCCGCGTGACGATGGATGGAAACGACGAACCCCGGCGCGCGGTGGCTCCGGGGTTCGTCTCGCTCCGCGTTCCAGCGGGGCGTCACACGGTTGTGGTCGAGTCGCGGGTCTGGCCGGGGATGCTTCCGTCGTTCGGGCCCGCGGCCCTCATTCTTCTGCTGCTCGCCGGCGCCCGTTCGCGGGCCGGCTCAGCCTGGCTTTCCCGTATTTTTCGCCGGGGTCAGTCGCGGGTCTCGATGCGCCCGTCCGTGTGAATCGCGAAGCGTCCCTTGGTCCGAGGGTGAACGGGACCGCTTGAGCCCCAGGGCCAGCCGCCGAAGCGCGTCCGGTTGTAGTCCCGGAAGGTTTGCTCGAGCTCTTCGTGGGTCGTGAGCACGAAGGGACCGTGCTGGACCACAGGCTCTCCAATCGGCTCGCCACCGAGCAGGAGCAACTCGACCTCGCCGTCGGGCGCCTCGAGCTCGACCGAGAGCGTCGGCTGGAGCTCGATCATCGCGTGCTGGTCGACCAAGATCTCTTCGTCCGCTCCGCGCAGGATGATCTCCTTTCCTTGGAAGAAGTAGAGCGTGCGATTCGAAGACGCGGTGGTCGGTGGCAGCGTGATCTTGGCGCCGGGTTCGAGACGGATCGTCCAGATCTCGACGTGGGCCTCGGGGCGATTCGCCCAGGAATCAGGGGGAGGAGGCGCCGCGCCCGTGTCGTCGAAGCGACCTGCGATGACGCGGAGCTCCGCCTGGTGCCCGGGTTCGCCGCGGCGGATCGTGGGGACGTCTTCGCCCCAGAGCATCGAGAAGTAAGGACTGACCATCTTCGAAGATCGCGGCAGGTTGAGCCAGATCTGGAAGAGCTCAGTGGGGTTCGGCTTGTCCTGATGGACGAGCGGGAACATCTCCGAGTGCACGATGCCGGCGCCCGTGGTGAGCCACTGGACGTCACCGTTGCCGAAGCGAGCGGTGGCTCCGAGGGAGTCGGAGTGATCGATGTACCCGGAGCGGGCGATGGTGACGGTCTCGAAGCCGCGGTGGGGATGCGCGGGGAAGCCCGGCACCGTCTCGCCGTGGTACATACTGAAGCCGTCTTTGCCCGAGAAATCCGAGCCCATGTGGCGGCCCGCCCGCGCGCTCGGGGGCGCTGCCATCGCGTCATCCCCGGCAGGATAGGCATCCTTGTGGTGCGCACAGAACAAGAACGGGTCCCGGGTGCGCCAAGGGAAACTGAGGGCTGAGGCTGCTCGAACGAGCTTGGAGGAGTGGGACATCAGGGTTCAAGGTGGGGCCTTTCTGAAGGCACGGCAAGGTGATGGCCCCGTCATGGACCATTGCGTCTAGGAGAAGAATCCTCTCTGCGTAGGCGGGCAGAGCCCCCTTTGGCCCTCGCGCGCGAAGCCCTCTCACCGAGAGGCTCTCGCCCCGGGAAACACTCCTGTGGGCGCGATGCGGGCGTGAGTTAGGACACAAGAGCGCTCCGCACCGCTCTCCGATCGAGCTTTCCGTTCGGCAGCAGCGGCAGCGCGCTGACCCGGCGGAACTCCTTCGGAATCGCGAAATGCGGCAATTTCGCCTCGAGGGCGCCTCGGAGCACGCTGTCGGAAGGTTCGGGTTCCTCGACCACGAGCGTCGCTACAACGCGCTCACCCCACTCCGGATCCGGCGCGCCGCTCACACAGCAGTCCCGCACCCCAGGCACTTCGAGCAGCGCCGCCTCGACGATCTCGGGGCTCACGTTCTCGCCGCCGGTGATGAGCATGTTGTCCTTGCGCCCCAGCACCGTGAGCGTTCCGTCCGGGCTCAAAGACCCGAGATCGCTCGTCGTGAAGTAGCCTTCGGCGTCGAGAGGTGAACCTTGTCCGAGGTAGGTCCGGAGCGCCATCGGGCCGCCCACTTGCAAGGTACCGTCCCCTTGGACGCGCACGGAAACACCGGGCAAAGGCTGGCCCACGGAGCCGGGAGGCGGCAGCCGGGAGTCGTCTTCGTCGCGGTAAAGGAGCGAAGGCGACTCGGTAGCGACCTGTGAGGACATTTCCGTGAGGCCATAGGTCGTCAGCAGGGGCCAGCCGAGCTCCCGAGCTCGGCGCCGCAGGGTTTCGCTGATCGGCGCCCCCCCGACGAGCACTGCGCGCAACGACAGGCGCTCCGCGCTCTTTTCCTCTCGCAGCAGGCGCGCGATTTGGGTCGGGACGAAGGAGGCGAGGCTGACTTGGCCCCGGGCGAGCTCCGAAAGGACGTGCTCGGGTTCGCTCGAGCGGGCCGCGCCGACGACGATGGTCTGGCGCGCGCGGATGCAGCGGATGAGGAGCGCGAGCCCCCCCACGTGCGCGAGCGGCAGGTTCAGGTACCAGCGATCCCCATTCACTGCCCAGCCGAGGTTCTGTTCGCTCGCGACGGCTGCTGCGATCAGGCTTTCTTCCGTGTGCACGACGAGCTTCGGCGCGCCGGTGCTGCCGGAAGTGGGCAGGACGATGCGATCGCGATCCAGCGCTGGGTACGCAAGGAGACGCTCGGTGACGCCCGCGCGCTCGATGGGTGTGCGCCGCTCGTCGAGCAAACCGAGAGCCATGCCGCACTCGAGGTGCGCGATGAGATCGATGATGGAGGCGGGGGTGCGGGTCGGAGTGAAGGGAAGAAACTTTCCCTTTTGGCCCCGGAGGCTCGGCGCAAGCTCACGGATGCGATGGCGGAGCATCGCGTAGGAGACGCGCGTGCCATCGCTCAAGAACTCAAGCGCAGGACGGGTAGAGTCAGGGCCTTCGAGGAGGTCGAACACGGCCCGGGTTCTATAACGGAGCTCCCCAGATCGCTCTTGTTTTTAGGGCCCCGGCCCATCACCTCCGCCGGCCCCGACCGAGCCTTTGTCTGAGCCCAGCGCCTTGAGCTCAGCCCGCCCGGACGCCGGAAGGCACAAGGAACGCTCCCAGCCCGGTGCGGGGACGCTCCGAGAAGGCGAAGAGACCCGCGTGGTCCCCGAGCCCGGCGGCGCGCCCGGGATCTTGCACAGCGAAGGCGAGCGCCGCCGCCGCATCGAGCGCCACCGGCCCATCGAATAGGTGAGACACGATCGGGCTCGCTCCGATCTGTTCCGCCACCTGAGCCCAGCGAAGGGCCTGACTCAAACCTCCGAGCGCCATGGGCTTCAAGATCAGAAACTGAACTCTCGCTGCGAGTGCGTCGCTCTTCGGCTCAAGAGAGGCGAGAGGTTCGTCGAGAGCGACGGGGAGCGCGCTGTCGTGCCAAGCGGAGAGATCGCTCGAGGGATCTTCGATGTACTCGATCGGTAAATGGGCGAGGGCGCGGCTGTACTCTGCTAGCTCTTCTTTCGACCAAGCGAGATTTGGATCCACCCGCAGGCACACCTCACCGAGCTCCGAGAGAGCCGTGACAAGGCGCGTCTCCCGCTCGATATCGAGCCCACACTTGACCTTGAAGGTTCGAATTCCCTCTCGATAGAGCGCCCCGGCGCGCGCCATCGGCTCCTCCTCGGCGGCATCGAGGACGGCGCTCGTCGGAATTCGCGGAGGCTCACCTGCTTGTTTGCCGAGCGCGCCGCAGAGGAGCCTGAAAGGACCGAGTCCCGTCCGCGCCGCGCGCGCCTCGAGCCACGCGGTCTCGAGCGCAAAACGCGCGGCTGGGCTCGTGAGGGGGCTCGAGAGCTCTTCGAGCTCCTCGATGGTGAGCCTTGGGCTCTCGAGCTCGCCTCGGAGCCGCCTCCACTGCGCGGGAGCGAGCTCTGCGAGCTCCCGGCGAGCCCGCTCTGGATCGTCCGAACCAAACCCCGGAAGCGGGCTCGCCTCCCCGACGAAGGTGTGTCCATCGGAGCGGCACTCGAAGAAGAACGTCTTTCGCCCCACCGAGCGCAGACGGCTGGTCGTGATGGTCCGATGGGCGCCCTGGTGCTCGCGGACCCGAAACTCTTCCGAAGTGCGCTCCTCGGTCATGGCGCGGGCGCCGCGCTTTCCGGAGCGGCCGCGGGATCGGCGATGCGGGGCCCCGAGGGACGGGCCTTTTGCGCAAAATGCGCTCCCACAAGGCCCAAGGCCGCGAGCACCCCGAACACCAGGAGCACACGCGCGCTCTCGCCGAGCACTGGGTTCAGTAGGGCGCCCTCCCGTTCGAGAAGATGCCGGCGCGCCTTGAGCGCGAGGGGGAAGGCGAGAAGGGGAAGCAGAACTGGATACTCCGCCCAGCCGAACAAGAACGCGACGGCGGGCGCGAGGAAGGAGAGAGCGGCGAGGAGCGTATATTGCCACTCTGCGAAAGATCTTCCGAAGCGCACGGCTGTGGTGCGCTTGCCCGCGATTTTGTCCGTCTCTCGATCGCGCACGTTGTTCACGATCAGGATGTTCGTGGAGAGGGCGCCCGCCGCTGCGGCAAAGAGCACGGCGAGAGGCGTGATCGGCGCGCCGTGAACGTGGACAGTACCGAGCACCGCAACGAGCCCGAAGAAGAGAAAAACGAAGAGGTCGCCCAGCCCCAAATAGGCGAGCGGGTAAGGGCCGCCTGTATAAGCGAGCGCCGCCACGATCGACGCGACACCGATCACGATGATGCTCGGTCCGACCAGAAAGGCGAGGGCGGAGCCGAGCGCGACAAGGAGCAAGATCACGACCCCCAGGCCGAGCTTCATGGCGCGCGGCGTGAGAAGCCCCGCCTGTACGGCGCGCACAGGTCCGACGCGTTCATCTGTATCGGCGCCTTTTTCGAAATCGAGGACGTCGTTTGCGAAGTTGGAAGTGATCTGGAGAAGGAGCGCGCCCCCCAGAGCGAGCAGCCCCGGAAGCCAGCGGAAATGCCCCTCGTGGAGCGCGAGCGCGGATCCGAGCAGGACAGGCGCCACAGCCGCAGGCAGCGTCTTCACGCGGCAGGCGAGGAGCCACGCGCCCGCAGAACCGGGACGAGGCAAAGGAGGCGCGAGTCCGACCGAAGAGCTCATCGAGGGCGATCTCTAGCGCCCGTCCGCGGAGGCGGGAACCACCTCGGGCGCCGAAGGGCGCACAATCCTTCTCGGGACCTGGCCTCGCCAGACTCCCGCGCGACGGCGGAGCGGGAAAAACGTCCGGGCGGGCTGCTCAGCTGTCCGCGAGTTGGCGGAGCAGGGCGCGGGTCTCGTCAGGCTGATCTTCGAGGGGATTGTGACCGGCGCCGGGGATGACATGGAGACGCGCGCGGGGGAATCGGGGGAGCGCGCGCTCGGCGAGGGCGCGGAACTTTTCATCCTTCTCGCCGACCACGAGCTCGACGGGGCACGGGATCTTCGAGAGCTCGCCCCAATGGTTCGGCATATCCGCGAGGCCGAGCACTCCGAGAGCGTGGGCGAGGCCGCGCGCTGTGTGACTGCGGCGCCGCGCAGCTTGGGCTTGTGCCTGGGGTCCGTCGTTCTGGTCTCCAAAGAGAGGCAGCTTCTCCCAGGCGGAGAGGAAGCTCTCGAGGCCCTCCCTCTCGAGCATATCGATCCACTTGCGCTCCCAGCGGCGGCGCTCCGCGCGCGCCTCCGGCTCCTCGAGCCCCGGCTGCACTCCGATCAGGATCGCTCGCTTGAAGAGAGAGGGCTCGCGGGCGAGAGCCGAAAGAGCCAGCCGCGCGCCCATCGAATAGCCGACGAGGAGCGGCGCATCCGTCGCGCTCCGGGCAAGTTCGAGGATCGACCGAGCCGCATCGTCGAAGGAGCGCGCGCTGAGATCTGCCGAGGGGCCGTGACCGGGCAACCACGGAGCCACGATTTCCCCGTCGAAGATGCCGCGCCATTGCTCGGGCGACTGGGTGAAGCCGTGGAGCGCGATCTTGGTCATAGAGCCTCTTCAGCCGCGCTCGCTCGGTCGGATCGAGTCGAGGAACTCGTTCGCGCTCGTGCTCCGGGTGCGCACGCGGGTGACAGCGCTGCGCTCGCGCGCTCTCTCGAAGAAGCTCGCGAGCAGGTCCTTGAGCGCCTCTTCGCTCTCCACTGCGAAGGACAGGAGCCCATAGGCGGCGGCGATCGCCGCGAAATCGAGGCGCGGCGGGGTGCGCCAGAGCTCGTAACCCTCGGGCGGGTTCTTGCCGAGGGGGAGTTGGTCGAAGATGTGGCCGCCGCCGTTATCGAAGATCCAGACCCAGACGGGGCGCGCCGTTTCGCGCAGGAGCGCGAGAGCTCCGAGATCGTGCGCCGCGCTCACGTCTCCCAAGAAGAGCGAAACCGGACCTTCTCCCGGGGCGCTCGCGAGTCCCGCGGCCCCCGCCATCAATCCATCGATGCCGTTGACGCCCCGCTGGACGAAAATGCGCCGGAGCGGTGGAGCCGTCGCGCGGGCCCGAGGCAACACGGCGCTCGTGATGCGAAGGGGCAGGCTATTGCCCACGAAGAGCTCACTTTGCGGCAGCGCTCGCGCGATGAGCGCAACGGCCCGCGCTTCTTCGAGCTCTGGTTCGCCGCGTGTCTTCGGCGAAGAGGGCAGAGGGCCAAACAGCCGCTCGTCGAGCTCGCGCCGAACGCGCTCGCTGAGCGCCCCTGTCGCTTCCAAAAAGCTAGAGTCCCGCGCAGGGCGCGCGCCTGCTCGGGGCAGCTCGAGGCTCTTCAAGGGGAGGCTCAGGTTCAAGGTCGCCGAGCGCGTGGGATCGAGGGGTTCGTGCTCCTGGACGAGGACCGTCTTCGGGCGCGTGCGCGCGAGCCACTCGAGATAGCGCGAGGAACAGGTGCGCGCGCCGAACTGGAAAACACAATCAGGCTCAAGATGGGCTCCGCCTGCGCGGAGAGCGACCTCGAGATCGAGCCGGTGAGGCGAGCCGGAGGCGACTTCGCTCCAGATGGCGAGCTCCTCCACGTCGAGCCCCCGCGCGCTCGCTTCGCGAGCGAGAACCTCCTCCACCTTTACGCGCTCTTCTGAACCGAGCACGCCGAGCACGAACAGCGGACGGCGGCTCTCGGCGAGCGCGCCCTCGAGGAGCTCGGCGGCTTTGCCCGATCGGAGCTCGCCCGCGTGGAAGCGCGGCAGCTCACGGAGCAGCAGCTCGACGCGGGCGCGGAGGGCCTGTTCCTGTTCACCGGTCGTGGCGCCGGGCTCGAGAGGTTTATAGAAGGGTGCGTTGAGGTGAACCGGGCGCGCGCTGCTCTCTGCCGTCGACCAAGCGAGCTCGAGCTTGTGAGCGAGAGCCTCGAAGGAGCCCGAGCGGGCGCTCGCGGCTCCGAGATCGGTGCAATAGGCCACGAACTGGCCGAAGAGCTCGTTTTGGCGAATGGTCTGGGCGGCGCCGACCTCTTGGAGCTCCGGGGGGCGATCGGCCGAGAGCACCAGGAGCGGGAGGCGCGCCTCGTAGGCTTCGATGAGCGCGGGGTAGTAGTGGGCGGGAGCTGTCCCTGAGGTGCAGATGAGCACAGGGGCGACGCCCGTCGAGCGAGCGAGGCCGAGCGCGAAGAAGCCTGCGGCTCGTTCGTCGATCACCGAATGAACGCGAACTTGCGCGCCCCGTTCGTTCTGTTCAGCGAGCAGCGCCAGGGCGAGAGGAGTGCTCCGGGAGCCCGGGCTCACCACAAAGTCTCGGGCCCCGAGGCGAACGAGCCCCGCGACCAAGAGCCGCGCCCATTCTCCTTGGAGATTCAGTGGCCCGCTCGTCACGGCTGCCTCACGGGCAACGGAAGCGCCGAAGCCCGACCGTCCGAGCTCCGTGGCGAACTTTGCTCCCGCGGGGGATGGGGGCGGGCGAGCCCGAGCACGCCCAGCATGCGACCGAGCTTGAGCTCGGTCTCCTCGAACTCTGCCTCGGGCGAGGACGCCGAGACGATGCCAGCGCCCGCATAGAGCTCCGCCTGAACGCCGTCGACGAGAGCGGACCTGAGCGCGACCACGAACTCCCCGTCGCCGGACGGCCCGACCCAACCGAAGGGTCCGGCGTACCAGCCGCGGGAGAAGGCCTCTTGTTCTTCAATAAACCGAACAGCAGGCGCGGTCGGATAACCGCCGACCGCGGGCGTCGGGTGCAGGCGAGCGGCGACCTCCAGGGCGCTCCTAGGAGAACTGAACCGGCCGCGGATGGGAGTGCGGAGATGGTAAAGCTGGGGGAGCTCGCTGAGCTCCGGCTCACGGTCGATGGTGAGCTCGCTTGCGATCGGGGCGAGGGCCGATCGGATCGCCTCGACCACGAAGGCGTGTTCCCTTCGATCTTTGACGCTCTCGAAGAGCCGCTTCTTGGCGTCGCTCGCGGACTTGGGGATCGTGCCGGCAAGGGCGTCGACCTCGAACTCGAGCCCGCGCACCTTCACTAAGCGTTCCGGTGTCGCCCCCAAGAAGGCCACCTTGCCGAAGGCGTAAGCGAAACGAACCGAGTCGGCATTGCCGGTGAGGAGCTGCTCACAGATCGCTCCGAGGTCGGGCTCAGACTCGAAGAGAGCTCGGACTCTCCGCGCGAGCACCACCTTATCGAAGTGTCCCTCGGCGATGTGCTGCTTGGCGGCGATGACGAGCTGACGGAACCTCTCGGCGGCGGTCGGGTCGACCTCGAGCGTACCGAGCGGACCCGAGGGGAGCGCCTGCCCATCGGTTCGGGGCTCCGGCTCTGACAGGACCGAGCGGACGAGCTCGAGGGTCGCCTCGACCTCACTCCCGTCGCCGACCACGGTCACAGTGGCTCGCGCGCCGTCCACGTAGGTCACCCGCGGCAGGACAAAGCTCGCGGCGCCGAAGGTCCGTCGCGCCGCGCACTCAGGGCCCGACGCGAAGAATGCGCCTCCACCGAACGCCCTCAGTCGATCTCGATAATCTCCGTGATATTCGAGAGTTGCGAATGTTTTCTCAAGTAATCTCTGAAGGGTTTCGAAGCGCTCGGGACCGTCCGCCCGAAGCCAAACGGCCGCCCCGCGACCGACCCAGATCCCCTCTTCGGGATCGCCCCGGCTCCAAAGGACGCAGGGCTCCCCGGCGAGGGACTCCCCCGTGCGGCGGAGCAGCGCCCGCGCTCGACCGTGAGGCGCCTCGAGCGTGACGGCGACGAGTCGATCTGGACTCGCTCCGAGCAGCGCTCGCCGCAGGTTCGTCTCTGACGAATCGCTCATGCCCACCGATCAGCTCGTCGAAGATCCAATTTGAGGGGTCGCGACGTAGAGGTGGGCCACGCCGAAGATGAAGGACACGAGCTCAACGACCCGGAGCCCAGAGCGCTCCATCATCTGAGCGAACTCGGTCGCCGGCGGGAAGGCGGCGATCGACTTCTGTAAGTAACGATACTCCTTCGCGCCGCTGAGCAGAGAGCCGACCCAAGGCACGACGTGGTGCACGTGCACGCGGGCGCAGGCTCCGAAGAATCCAGGACCCGGCTCGGAGAGCTCGAGGATAGCGACGCGGCCGTTCGGCTTGCAGACCCGCGCCATCTCGGCGAGAGCGCGCTCGCGGTCCGGCACGTTGCGGATGCCGAAGGCGATGGTGATGCCGTCGAAGGTACTGTCGGGGAAGGGCAGGGCCTGCGCGTCACCGGTCTCGAGGTGGATCCGGCTTGCGTAAGGAGAGCGCGCGACCTTCTGACGCCCGATGGCCAGCATGTTCTCGGAGGGATCGCTGCCCGTGACTTCGACGGCGGGCGCCCGCTCAGCGATCATCAGCGCCAAGTCGGCGGTTCCCGTCGCCAGGTCGAGCACCTTGCCGCCGCGCTCCTTGAGTCCGAGGGAGTCCACGGTCCGCCGTCGCCAGCTCTGGTCCATGCCAAGGGAGATGATCCGATTCACGAGATCATAACGCTCAGCGATCGCGTCGAACATCGCGCCGGAGCCGCCCTCCGGACGGGGAACGGGCTTTTGAGAGGAGGAGGCGGTCAGTTCAGTCATGTTGGGGCAGGGAGGGGTGCTGGGGTTTCGGTTCGGCGAGCACAGTCGGATCGACAACGCCGCCGGCGACGAGGGCACTCAAGAGAGTCTCTCCGGTGCGTGCGAGTCGCTCGAGATCTTTGAGCCGCTCAAGGCGGTAAGTAGCAGCCAGGGAGGGCGCCTTCGGCGATTCAGCTTCGAGGGCAGCGATCGCCGTCGTCAGAGAGCCGCGGAAATCCCGGACGATGGACAGCTCCCGCTCCCGAAGGACGCGCCGGACCATGGTCCAGACGCTGGTTTCGGCGGTGAAGAAGTCCCGCCGTTCGCCCGGAACCCAGGTGCGCGTGATCGCCCCCCACTTCTCGAGCTCAGCGAGCGCCATTGAGATCGCGCCCGAGCTCATGTGGAGCCGGTCGCCGAGGTCCGCCGCCGTCAGGGGATCCTTAGAAAGATACAAGAGGGTCCAGATGCGGCCCATAGGTCGCTTGAAGCCCCAGAAATGCATCAGCTTTCCGATGGCGTCAGCCACGACCAATTCTGCCGAGAGCAGATCTTGGGAGCGGGGGGAGTCCTGCATGGCAGATCTTTCAGAGATCTTTGAAACCTTACTCTGACGGCCTAGGGAGCGCCAGGCCGGCTGACCTCGGGGATCACTTCCGAGGGGGCTCAAGATCCCCAAACAGGCTGACCTGAACGAAGCGAGGTGGGTCGGGGCGCCGGGGGTGAGAGGGGGCGGGCGCGGGGCGCTCGACTGCGGGCGCGGGAGCCGAAATGATGGGCGGAGCTGCGGCGGCCGGGGGCGTGGCGGGCGGAGCTGCGGCGGCCGGGGGCGCCACGGACGGTGCTGTGGGGGGCGCCACGGACGGTGCTGCGGGGGGCGTGGCGGGCGGAGCTGCGGCGGCCGGGGGCGTGGCGGGCGGAGCTGCGGCCGGGGGCATAATGGGCGGAGCTGCGGCGGCCGGGGGCGTGACCGGCGCGGCTGGAACGGCCGAGGCGATGGGGGGAGCGGGCGGCGCGACGGGCGGAGCGATCTCCGGCGTCGCGCCGGGAGCCAGGGGAGCGGACGGAATGGCGGGCGAGACGGCGCTCGGTGGAGCCACAGGTGAAGGCGGCGAGACCGCGGCCGACTCTGAGGACGCGGCTTTGGGAGGAGCCGGCGGAGGAACCGGCGGCGGCGCCGGTCGAGCCGTCACACTTGGGACCTTCTGACCGTTCGAATCGAACTTCTTCCGGCGCACGGCCTGCACCGGGGCATCACTCGGCCCTTCGTCGCCGCTCTTCTTGCGAGGGCTCGCCGATTTCTTCCCTTTGCCCTTCCCCTTGGGCTCCGTCTCGGCCTTGGCCTCGGCGCGCTCGATTTCGCGCGAGAGCTGCTCGACGGCGAGCTGGGCGATCTCCTGGGACTTGTCGGTCTGGCCGCGCATCTCGAGCAGAAAGCGGCTCGGAAGCTGATTCCTGAGCTTTCCCCATTTCATCCGCCCCTTCGCGTAGCTCAAAGTGAGCACGTTCTGGGCTCGAGTGACGCCGACGTAGGCGAGCCGCCGCTCTTCATCGATCGCGCTGCTTCCGTGGCTGATCTGTTCGATCACCGAGCGCTTGTGGGGCAAAATCCCCTCTTCCATGCCGACCAGATAGACCTCGGGGAACTCGAGCCCCTTGGCGCTGTGGAGGGTCATGAGCGTCACAGAGTGCTCGCGGCGCTTATCGTCATCGTCGTCGTCTCCTTGAGACATCAGGGTCGTCTCTTCGACGAAGCCGATCAACGACGGGGACTCGCTGCGATTTTCATAAGTGACGATCGAGTTGAGGAGCTGCTCGACGGTGTTCCAGCGCGTCTCCTGCTCGCTCGGATCCTTATATTGCCGTTCAATCTCCGCCTTGTAGTTCACCCGCGCCAAAAACTCCGGGAACCACTGGCTGAGGAGCTCCCGCCGGGAGCGGGCCCTGAACTCGTCGAGCAGCGCCAAGAACTCCCCGATCGCGTTCGCTGCAGGCTGGCTGACCGAAGCGATCTTCGGGGCGTCGGGCAACACCTTCATGAGCGGCGCCCCTTCTTCGACGGCCTTCTTGAGGAGCGCCTCGATGGAGCTTGTGCCGATGCCACGCGCGGGGGTGTTGATGATGCGCAGGAGCGAAACCTCGTCGAGGGGATTGGCGAGGACGCGCAGGTAAGAAAGGAGATCTTTGATTTCCTTGCGGTCGAAGAAGCTCTGTCCGCCGACGAGGACATAGGGGATGCCGGCTCGGCGCAGCGCCTGCTCGAAGGCGCGGGGCTGCTCGTTCGTGCGGAACAGGATCGCGATGTGGCTGGCGGGGATCCGCTCGTCGTCCTGGCGATTGATCTTGCCGTGGATCTCGGCGGCGATGGCGTCCGCTTCGCTCTCCTCGTCTTCAAAGGCCAAAAAGCGCGGCGCGACGCCGCGGCCTCGCGCCGCGCGCAGCACCTTGTCGTGCCGCGCCTTATTGTGCGCGATCAGATTGTTGGCGAGGTGGATGATCCACTCGGTGCAGCGGTAATTGTCCTCGAGCCGAACGACCTTGGCGTCGGGCCAATCGCTTTTGAAGTGGAGGATGTGCTCGACCTCCGCGCCGCGGAAGCCGTAGATCGATTGATCATCGTCGCCCACGACGCAGAGATTTCGGTGCCGCGAAGCGAGAGCTTTGACGATCTGGTACTGGAGCCCGTTGGTGTCTTGGTACTCGTCGATCAATAAGTGATCGAAGCGGGACTCTTCGGCGAAGCGCGCTTCTGGATGCTCCCGGAACAGGCGCTCGGTGTTCAATAACAGGTCATCGAAGTCCATCGCGCCCGAAGCGCGAAGGAGCGCCTCGTACCGCCCGTAAGCCATCACCGCGAGCAGGTCCGTATCCTTACTGACGAGACCTTCCGCCTCTTTGGCTGTGATGCCCTGGCTCTTCCAGCCGCTCACCTTATGCAGCAGGTCGCTCGGCCGGAGCTTTTCATGACCAACCCGCACGTCGCGCAGCGCCGAGCGAGCCAGGCTCTCCTGATCGCCGCGGTCGTAGATCGAAAAATGCTCGGGATACCCGAGGGTGCGGGCATGGCGCCGGAGCACGCGGACGCACAGGGAGTGGAAGGTGCTGACCTCGGGTCCGGCCTCGCCCTTCTTCTTGCGGCCGAGGAGCTGCGAGGTGCGCTCCTTCATTTCTCGGGCCGCTTTGTTGGTGAAGGTGACCGCCAGGATGCGATTCGGCTTGGTCCCGCCGCGGATCAGCTCGGCGATCCGGAAGGTGATCACGCGGGTTTTCCCGGTTCCTGCGCCAGCGAGAACCAAGAGCGGTCCCGAGAGCGTGGTGACCGCTGTGCGCTGGGCGCTATTCAGGCCGTCGCCAAGAGTGCCTCGCATCGGGCGGCCAGCCTGAACGGATGAACGCCATTATGCAAGAGGGGGAGCGCAGAGCCCATTTGTCGAGCACCTTCGAGGGCGTTCGACGGCTCGTCCTGTCGCCGGCACAAGCCCGCCTCAGAATATCGCGAAGGCTGCCATCATCACGAGCCAAACCGCGAGCAAGAAGTCCCAGTAACGGCGCACGAGCACGACACCTTCGCGCTTCGAGCTCGAATACTCCCGCGCTCCAGTCAGGAATAGGAGCGCGACGACGCCCCCAAGAACATGGAGCGCATGGAGCCCTGTCAGCAGAAAGAAGCTGTAAATGGCGAGCGTGCGCACTCCTTCGAGGGACGCACCCAAGAGCACGCTCATCGTATTGGCCCCTTGCGTCACCAGGAACACGAGCCCGAGTCCGAGCGCCGCTTGCAGATGGAAGCGGAAGCTGTCGACCGCGTTCCGCAGAAGGAGCCGATCGGCGCGATACAGGACCGCCGAGAGCACCACGAGCAGGAGCGTGCTGAGTCCGAGCCCGAGCGGCAGGCCCGGGGTCTCGGCGTTTCGCCAATTGTCCGTCTCGCTCCGGATCACGAGGCACGCGATGAGCGTGGCCAAGAAGAGCACCGAAAAAGAGGCGAGGGCGATGTTCATGCCGAGCTCGCGGGTGGTCAGGCCCTCGAAGCTCGGTTCGCGGCGGGGATACTCGGGTGGCCGGTAGCTGTCCTTCACGGCGGGGGGAGCCTGGGCCGGGTGAGCGCGCGAGGCAAGCGAGATCCTCCGCGTTCGGCGCTCGGTTTTTGGGATCCGCGGCGTGCGTGCTAGCTGCCCCGCCCATGACTCCGGCGCACCGTCACGAGGTCGTCCTCGTGCTCGATTTTGGCTCCCAATATACCCAGCTCATCGCCCGTCGCATCCGGGAGAGCCACGTCTACTGCGAAATCCACCCGTGCACCGTCTCGCTCGAGGTGATCCAAGGGCTCGCTCCGAAGGCGATCGTCCTCTCGGGCGGTCCCGACAGCGTCTACGGCGAGCACTCACCGAAGGTCGACCGGAGAGTCTTCGACCTTGGCATCCCGATCTTGGGCATCTGTTACGGCGAGCAGCTCATGGCACATCTGCTCGGCGGAAAGGTCGAGAAGGGAGCGCACCACGAGTACGGAGCCGCCGATCTCACCATCGAAGAGCCGATCGGGATCTTCTCCTCATTCCAGGTGGGTGAGCGGATTCGCGTCTGGATGAGCCACGGCGATCGCCTCACCTTGCCGCCGCCTGGCTTCCATCGCGTCGCTTCGAGCCCGAGCGCTCCCTTCTGTGCGATCGCCAACCCGGACAAAAAGCAATACGGCATCCAGTTCCACCCCGAGGTCGCTCACACGCCCCGGGGCGCCGAGATCTTGCGCTCCTTCCTGTTCGACGTGGCGGGCCTGAGCCCCGACTGGACCCCAGGGTCCTTTGTCGAAGAAGCGATCGAAAAGATCAGGAGCCAGGTCGGCCCCGATGAGCGCGTGATCTGTGGTCTCTCCGGAGGCGTCGATTCTTCGGTGGCCGCGGTTCTCTGTCACCGGGCCCTCGGCGATCGCCTCGTCTGCATCTTCGTCGACAACGGCCTGCTCCGAAAAGGTGAGTTCGAAGGCGTCGTGCGCATGATGCAAAGGAGCTTCGAGCTCAACTTGATCGCAGTCGACGCCCGCGAGCGCTTCTTGAGCGAGCTCAAGGGCGTCACCGATCCTGAGCAGAAGCGCAAGATCATCGGTCGCGTCTTCATCGAGGTCTTCGAAGAGCACGCTCGCCAGATCGAAAACGCCAAATGGCTCGTGCAGGGGACCCTCTATCCCGACGTCATCGAGTCCGTGAGCGTGCGTGGCCCGAGCGCCGTCATCAAGAGCCACCACAACGTGGGCGGGCTCCCTGAGAAGATGAACCTGAAGCTCATCGAACCGCTCCGGGAGCTCTTCAAAGACGAGGTGCGCGCGGCGGGGGAGTCGATGGGCATGCCCCACGACGTCCTGTGGCGTCACCCGTTCCCCGGTCCGGGGCTCGGCGTGCGCTGTCTCGGTGAGCTCACGGAGAGGCGCCTCGAGACGCTGCGGGAGGCGGACGCGATCGTGGATGAAGAGATCCGCGCGGCGGGCCTCTACGAGTCGATCTGGCAGGCGTTCGCCGTGCTCTTGCCTGTGCGCAGCGTCGGCGTCATGGGCGACGACCGAACCTACGAGGAAGCCTGCGCCATCCGCGCCGTCACCTCGAGCGACGGCATGACCGGCGACTGGGCCCGCATCCCCCACGAAATCCTCGCGCGCATCAGCACACGCATCATCAACGAGGTGCGCGGCATCAACCGCGTCGCCTACGACATCAGCTCGAAGCCCCCGGCCACCATCGAGTGGGAGTGAGCTCTCCGCGGCGGGCTCCTGCTGCTAGGGGCCCGCAGCTTTAGCTCAGGGTTTGAGCTTCTTTTTTGGGGTCGCCGGCCCAATTTTTCGCCAAAGAGCTCGTGCGGCGAGTGCTCGGGGGGCTCTCCCGCGGCCGCGCCCCAGGATTCCGGCAGCCTTTCCGAGCGCGCGGCCGCGGGCTATCTTCTCCCCAGTGAGACCAGCCCAGCGACACAAAAAAGGCCGCGCCCTTCGGACCAGCCTTGTCGGCCTCGCGCTCGTCCTCGTGTCCACCGGATGCGCGACGATGGGCCTTCGGAGCGCCGTCAGCATGAAGGTGACTCACACTTCGGACACGCCGAAGGACGCTCTCGTCTACATCGACGGAGAGTACGTGGCGAAACTCGGCACCGTCGCCAAACGCGGCGTGCGCGTCCCGGAAGGGAAACACCGCATCAGCGTCGAGCGGAACGGCTATTTCCCCTTCGACACGGTGGTCGTGAGCGATCGAAAGCCGATCTTCGTCGAAGTTGAGATGCTCCCGCTGCCCGACTGAGAGACAGTGAGTGAAAAGTGAGAGCGGCGGGGCTCACCTTAGCGCTCGGTGCGCACCCGGAAGATCCGGTGCTCCGCTGCGCGGAAGTGCCGCAAATGTTCGAGGAGTTGCTCTCGCGAGAGCGGACGCGAAGGTCCGCTCCAGAGCTCGACGATCCGGCCCCGCGGAAGTCGACGCAGCTCCTGATCCCGGCGCGCCTGCTCCTTTTGAACCAGTTCCAGCTCGGCGCTCGTGAGCCCTCGCTCCGAAAGCCTGTGCAAGATAGCTCGCAGCTGCTTCTCAGCGTCTTCGAGCCGATCGCGCTCGGCCCCGAGCTCGAAGAGGAAGAGCCCGCCGCCTTCGCTGCCGAGGTAGCGAGGAGAGGCGGTGAGAGCGAGACCGGGCTCGAGCAGTCCCTTCGTCAAAAATCCCCCCTCACGCTCGAGCAAGAACACGAGACCGCGCCCCGCCTCGACAGAGCCCGACGTCGGCAAGCCAATATAAGTCCGCGGCACAACCCCGTCCGACGGACTCACCAAAGTCCACACGCCCGGCTTCGCCGCGGCGGGCGCGGCGGAGGGACACCTTGCCTTTTCGTTCGTCGACCGGTCGAGCCAAATCCCCAGCGCTTCGCGCACCGCGCCCGCCTGATCTTGTCCGCTGTTGTCGAGGAATGCGACGCGGAGCGGCTCGGACGCGAGCTCCGCCCGCACCCGTTCGACGTCGGCAGAGGAAGCGTTGCTCAAAGCCTCGCTGTTGCCCCGGGGCTCGAAGAGAGAGGGCTTTCCTCCGCTCATCACGTCGAGCGCGAGCTTCGGCCCCGGAGCGTCACCGACCTCACTGATCAGGCGCGCCCGAGCCGCCGCCACCTCGCGCCCATCGAGCGCGTCTCCACCGAGCGCCCGGCCCAAAGTGCGCGCGATCCGCATCGCGTGGTGCCGCGTCGACTCTCCGTAGCGACGCGGCGCGTGGGCGAGGAGTCCCATGGCCGTCGGCGTCGCCCAAGGCTCGACTGTCACGTCGTCTACGCCATCAAAATCGAGGGCCAATGAGCGCACTGTGAGCTCGCGAAAGCCCGACTCGCGCACCGATTCGGGCGCCGTACCGCAGGGACTCGCCAAGAGCAGCCAAGATTCGCCTTGGCCGGCCTCGTCTTTGCGCCGAATCTCGAGATGTTCCCCGAGCTCTCTCTTCTCGAGCCGGGCGAGCTCCTTCGAAATGGCCGACACCGAGAGCCCGTCGCTGCTGCCGAGGACCACCTCCGCAGACGAATACTCTCCCTGAAGGACCGGAGAGGGCGGCGCCGTCCACGCTGCCAGCGCCAAGGCGTCTTGGGCCGTCTCCGGGGTGAGGAGGGTGGTCGCGCTGCCGCGCTTGGGCGCGGCGACATCGAGGGCGAAGCTCAGCTCCTTTTGCGTCACGCGGATGAGCGCGGCGAGATCTTCCGCCTTGGGGGCGCGCGCCCCGGGCTCTTGGTCGAGGGTCAAAGCGAGACAGGCCCCGAAGGGCTGGACCGCGATGCGGCTCGTCGCCAGGCCATAGCGGCCCGCTTCTGCCGCAAGGTGTGCCCGCAAGGGATGCTCCCGATCCTCGAGCTCTTCGAGGGCGACGAGCGCTTCGTTCACGCGCGGGGTCGCGAGCGCGAAGCGGATCTGGCGCAAGGGGCCCGTCTTCTGTTTCAGATGGCTCGCATCGAAGGAGGGCACCGAAACCATCGAACCTTTCGGCCACGACTGGTCTTGATGGGTTTTTTGGACGGCGCTGAGGAGCTCGGGGGAGCCGAGTGCGCCCCAGCCGACGCGCATGCTCACCGCGTGTTCGCTCCGGATCTTCTCAAGTTCCCGCTGCGTAAAAGGTTCGCGAGAAGGCTCGTCACCCCCGAGCACCCCGAGACAGCCGTCGATCCTTGAGTCGACCTTCGGAAGCTTCGCGAGCAACTTATCCGCCAGGATCTCGACGCGCTCCTCCTTGCCGAGGGGCGCGCGGAGGGCTCCGGAGAACCTCTTCATCGCCTCCGTAGCAAGAGCAGCGGAAGGAGTCAGGGCGGACACGACCAGGCCCGTCGAGAAGGCGCGGACACTCAAGTTCTCTTGGGTCGTGAGCCGCGCGTGCAGGAGCGCCAAGAGCCCAATGGTCGAGCGGCTGCCTCCTTCGGTGAAGACCGCCATCGCGACGCCGCCTTCAGGATCGCCCGCGCGGTGGACCAGCTTGAGTGTGGGGCGCTCCGGATCGGAGACCACCTGAATACGCGCGGCCTCGGGGCTCGTCTCGGGGGGCGCAAAGGGCTCCGAACGGACGGGAGCTGGCGCTGAGCTGCGCCCACAGCCCACCGCCCATAGAAGAATCACAAACGCGAAACGGGCCCTGTGCAGGAGGTGCACAGGGCCCGTCTACCATAGCCTTGTCAGGCCTCGCACGTGCTATCGACGATCGTGCTCAAGCGAGCGGTGATTTTGTGCTTTTTTGTGTACACGGTCTTGATGTTGATGCCCATTTTGGCGGAAATTTCCTCAGGAGCGAGGCCTTCGCCGAAGTAGAGCTCGACGAACTGCCGATCTCGCTCGCTGAGCTCGTCCAGAATGACAGAGACCAAACGAGCCTGCTCGGTCTTTGCGACCACCTCGAAAGCAGAGGGGCACTCGGAGGCGAAGCAATCGCGCTCCGGCATCGGGTCGAGCCCCTGGTTGCGACGGACGCTGCGGAGGTAATCGTAGGTCGCGTTGCTGGCGAGCAATGAGAACCAGCTCGAGAGGCGAGAACCCTTTTCCGGGTTATAAAGACGCAGCTTGCGCTTGTCGTGGGCCAGGAGGTCGAAACAGAAGCGGGCATAGATCTCTTCGACGTCACCCTCGCTCGTCACGCTGCGGAAGCGGCCGAGCACTCGACGAATGACGCTCAAGACAAGGCCCGAGTACTCGCGGGAGAAGCGTGCCCAGCCAGCGGCGTCGTTGTCGAGCATGAGCTCGATCAGCTCTTCTTCACTCGAAGCCGGGCGCGCGGGTCGCGAGTGCACGAGCTCGAGGTGACTCACCTTGCGGAGGGGGCGGAGCGCAGGGGTTGTGGGGGAGGAACGGAAACTCGAAACGGTGGCGGCTTGGGTCATTGGGGCATCTCCTTCGGGGGCTGGCGCAACGAGGCGCGTTCGAGAGCCCCTTTTGCACCGGAGATGCCAAGGTTTATTGATGTAAATTCAATAGCTTACAGAGCGTAACAGTCCCTGTGTGACGCCCCCCCTGGCGTCACTGTTACGCTCGTTTTCCGCGCCCCCGCGGGCTCTTTTGCTCAGCTCTGCCGCCTCAGGAAAAGAGGACGAGCTCAAATACGCTCCCGCGAGGGAGGTATTCCCTCACTCGAACTGGAAGGAGTAGTCGTAGCCGTCGGCCGAGGAGCGGTCCTTGGCGACGTTGAGGGCGACGACCGAGAGCTCGGGGCTGCGGCGCAGCATGCGCGCCGGGATACCTGAGCGGTGGCAGCGAGCCTCCTCCGCGAAGATGAGGAGTTTTCGTGCGCCGAGACGCTCCATGATGAACTGAGTCGAGCGGTCGGCGATGACTTCGTCTCGGACGACCTGGGCCTGGTAGTGGTTTTCGACGTCGATGGTCCCGAAATCGGGGTGGTCTTTGATGCGCGCGTCAAACACGGCCCGGTGCTCAGCGTTCGAGAAATCGAGTCGGGGGAGCACGGCCTTTTGATCCGCGGTCAGGCTCGAAAGGCCTCGTTCCTCGATCTGGGCGGTCAGTTTCTTCGACATGCCGAGGGCGAACAGACGCGCGTTCGAGGAGGCGGCGAGCTCAAACACCGGCGCGTAGTACGCCTCCGGATAGCCCCATTCGTCGGCGAAGAAGATCTTCGGGCTCAAAAAGGAGAAGGGACGTGGCGCGTCTTCGTAGCGCTTGAGGACCGGCTGATAGGTGATGCGCACCATTTCGAAGCCCACGGCGAGCTCGAAACCGCGCACCGGCCGCCGATCGGAGAGCCCTTCGATCAGGCGCAATTCCGCGTAGTGATGGATCGGTGAGTCAGGGATCTCACCGAAGCAAATCACATCGGCGGAGGCGAGGTAGGTCAAGAAGGTCTCCTCCTCGAACACTCGCTCATCAGCGCTCCGATAACCGCGGAAGGGGCGCGCCGCCTTGCGCACGACATCCTCGGGCACCTCCTGAACCTCCCCCTTCGAGCTCTGCGCGGTCGGTCGATCCTCCGGCATCGTCCACTCGGATTCTCCGTACTTGTGGTTTTTTTGGCCGGAGCAGCCGACGAGGAGCAAGAGGAGCGAAAGGGTAGAGAGCTTTGGCATAGGGGCTCGGGTCGAGGGGCTCGAGAAGAACATGCAGCAAGCCGAGGGGAGGTTCAATAACCGCGTTCGCGCAGCGCTTCGGGCAAGAGGCGGCTCGGGCGTCCACTCGAGAGGAGCCAGAGCTGGTGAGCGGCGCGGGTGACGCCGATGTGCAGGAGATGGCGAGCTTCGTCTTCCTCGGGGTAGGAGGTCTCAGTGACCTCCACCAGGATCACGTAGTCGAACTCGAGGCCCTTCACCTGACGAATGTCGGTGACGTCGACGCCAGGTTTGAAGGGGAACTCCTGATCGACGATGCGCCGGAGATAGGGCACTTCGCCCTTCTTGAGGGCTTCGTAGTAGAGGTCCGCTTGTTCCGGGTAGCGGGCGATCACCGCGACGGACGCGCGAGGTTCTTCGAGGCTGAGTGAGCGGAGAGCTTCGGCCAAGAGCGCCGCGGAGTCGCCGGTGGCCGCGGTCTGGAAGAGCTCGACCGGGGCGCCGTCCCGCGTCGCCTTGGGCGGCACGGCAGGCTTAAGCGGACCGAGGACGTGCTGGGCCAGGTCCAGGATCTGGGCGGTGGAGCGGTAGCTGAGCTCGAGGGGTTCCACCTGGACGTGGGACAAGCCGAGTTCGCCGAGGACCGTGCTCCAGTCGGTGAAGCCGTTGTCCATGTGCAGCCGTTGAGCGGTATCCCCGGCCAGGGTGATGCTTTGGCCGCGGCTGACGGTGTCGAAGAGGACGGCCATCTCGACCGGGCTGAGATCCTGAGCCTCGTCGATGAGCATGTGCTCATAGCTGAGCGGCTCTTTGGTGATCTGTCCCTTGCGGAGCGGGCCGCGCACACGCTGCAGCAGCCGGAGCAAGATCGTGTCGTCTTCCCGGTCCAAGCTCGCGCGTTCTTCGACATCGAGACCATCGATCGCGCGATAGTCCGTGTCATCGTCGCTCGACTCGTTGGCGTCGTCCGAGGAGAGCCGGGGGCGCGGAGGATCAGGGAACTCAGCGTCGTCGATCGTGAGGGGCTCCTCACGGGGCGTCGGTTCGGCGCGCAGCGTGGGTTCAGCAGCGCGGCGCTCTTCGCGAGCTTCTCGGGCCCGTTCCATGTCAGAGAGGACATGGTTGGTCCGTTTGACCATGTAAGCGTGAGCGCGCTCGATCTCCGCCGGACTCAGGCGGTCGTGGCTTGCGCTCTCGAAGGCGCGCTTGAGCCGGGGGAGGTCGGTGAGCAAGTCGGCCCAAAGGAAGGCGATGTCGTCGAGGCGATCGAGATGGCGCCGGACGATGGAAAGAGCGCTCGTGCGAGCGCCGACTTCGATGGCCTCCTCGTGGTCTTCGATGAAGCGACGGAGGGCATGGTAGCGGTGCATGAGCGGGCGATCGGCGGATCGCTCGAAGGTCTCGAGGGCGGGCTCGAGGTTCGGCTCGTTTTGGATGAGCGGGCGCAGGGACTTGAGGGCCAGAGAGGCGTCCTGTTCGACGATCTGGTCGATGAGCTTGAGCACCACGGGGTGCTTTTTGAGCCTTGTGACAACGCCGGGCGTCTCGTCCGTGTACGTGCGAGGAAAACGCGGCAGCGCGCTCGCCCGGAGGCGGGAGGACCACTCCTGGTAGGTCCGGATCGTGACGCCGTTCAGACCGAGGGCAGGGAGGACCTGGCTGATGTAGCGGACGAGGGCTTCGTTGAAGACAACGACCAACATCTTGTCCGGGCGGAAACGATGGGGGTCGTGAAACGCGAGGTAGGCGAGGCGATGCAGACCGATCGTGGTCTTTCCGCTGCCGGCTCCGCCTTGAATCACCACAAGACCCGAGTCGGGCTGCGTGATGAGCTCGAACTGGCGCGCGTCGATGAGCGGCGTGATCTCTTTGAGGTGCTTGTCCTCGTTGCCAGTGATGATCTCGCCTACGCCGAGTTTTCCGCTGGGGGCTGCATCGGGCCGAACTGCTGTTCCCTGGCCGCCTTGGAGGCGGAGCGAGCTGTCATTGAGGCGAATCCAGCCGTCCTTGCGGCTATGGGCGAAGTTGCCCTGGGGGCAGCTGATGCGCCGGAGCTCACCTTCGGTGATGGTCAAGCTGCGCCGGGTCAGAACCTGGCCATACACCTCGCGCTCCCCGAAGGTTTCGTCGTAATCGTCGCCTTCACCGTATCGGTAATAGAGCCGAGAAATCGGGGCATCACGCCAGTCGACGATGCGGACGCCGGCTTTGGTGTCTACATAGGTGCCGCGCCCGATCAGGACCTCCCGGGTGCGACCATTTTCCTCGAGCACCATGCGCCCGAAGTAGGGCGACCTTGGATCGACGCTCTGATCCTCGCTCTCGACGGTCCGGGAGGCCAGGGCCTGCAGGCGTTCCATCTGCTCGAGGAGTGGAGGGATGTCCTCGGTGCGCGCAGAGCTGATCTGATCCCGGAGCGACAAGAGCTCCGCGTCGTAGTTTTTGGCCGGTGCGCGAGTTTCCTCCGCGCTCCGCCGCTGTGCGAGGTGCGACTGGACTTTGGCGAGGCACTCTTCCTCGTCCTTCGCGATCTTCTGGAGAACAGGATCACTCATCGTATGGGGCCCGCGAAGATCCTTTCAGACGGATCCGCTCGGAACGCCGGGTCTAGCGCGGGAGGAGCTCGTCTCGCCAGCCCAAAATCGCGCTCGGACGATCGCCGCGAAGGACCCTCGCTTCGGGCGACCTCCCCTTGTAATGTCCGTCCCCGTGAGCTCCTTGCCTACGCGTGCCCTTCGAGCCGCCGGTCAGTTCATCAAAGAAAATCCGGGCGAAATTCTGCGCGCCGCTCGCGGCGCGACGAGTTTCCGCCTCGGGGTCCCTCTCGCCGCCCTCCGCTGGGTTGCCCAGGAGCTGCGCGGGAAGGGGGTCCCGGAAGATATGGTCATTGAGGCTCGGAACTCGGGCCTCTACGTCGAAGCCAGCCTGAACCTCATGAAGACGCCTCTGCGGGCCCGCACGACGCTGATCGTCGAGCGCATCCAAGCCCAGAAAGACGCGCTTCTCGTCAGCCTGCGCGTCTCCGGCCTCAAGCTCCAGGTCCTCGACCCCCAAGCGGGCACACCGATCGCCGCCTTGATCCAGTCCGGTGCCCTCGACACGAGCCGTCCGGGAGACCTCTTGTCCTTCATCCCGACCAAGCCGGCGTTCATCGTCGAGGCCAAGGGTGACGTCTTCACGCTCGATCTCCTGAAGATCCCCGCGCTGTCCCAGGAAAAGGCCCGCAAGATCATCCAGGGAGTCGCGGCTTTTGTGGCGGTTGAGTCGATCGGGACTTCTCCCGATGACCATCTCGACATCCGTTTCGACCCGTTCCCCGAGGGAGCGAAGAACGCCTTCCGCGCGATCCGCTCCTGGTTCTGAATGCTTTGAAGGCGGGCCCCGCTGGCTCCTCAGCTGAGCGCGGGATCACTCCGAAGTGGAGACGAAGCGCCGGAAGAAGCGGTCGAGCTCCGCGCGCACGGCGCTCTTCTCCCGATCCCGACACAGAATGTGCTTGGAAGCGGGGAAGGTCACGACGCGGACGTCGTCGGTGCCGATCAGGTGTGCGGCGCGGGAAGCGTTGCTCACCGGGCAGACCTCATCTCGCTCGCCGTGGAGGATCAGAGTGGGACGGTGGACGCGGAAGAGTTCTCCGGCCAGGCGCTGCCCGGCGAGTTCGACCGAGGCGGCGAGAGAGGAGGGCTGGATCCGGTAGCTCACCTGGGTGCGGCGGGCCTCGGGATCACCGAGATCGCAGGAGGTCTTGAGGATCCCAAAATCGGGGATCTTGAGGCGCCGGGTCCAGCGCAAGGGGAGAGCCGGGAATGGCTTTTTCAACCAAAAGGCATTGGAGATGAAGACGAGCCCGAGGACATCACCGGGAGCGCTGAGACAGAGCTCCGTTGCGACCAGCGTGCCCATCGACATGCCGAGCAGGATCACCGGACCCTCCCGGCGCACTTCGTTGAAGGTGGGGCGAATCTCGCGGACCAGCGCCTCGAAATCGTAGGCGCGCAGAGCGCTCGGGCGCGTGCCGTGACCAGGGAGAACCGGAAAATGGACCCGAAGGCCGAGGGACTTTGCGACGTCTGCGGCGAGCTCGATCTCGGCCGGCGTCGCGCAGAAACCGTGCAACCCAAAGACAGTCGGCGTCTTACCTGGATAAACGAGCGGCTGAGCCCGCTCGGCGCCGGCGAGCCGATCGAAGGGGGCGTCGTAACGCGCCGCGCGAACGAGGGACGAGAGCTTTTCGCGCAGAGCGAGCGGAGGGTCGGGCTCGAGAGGGCCGCTCTCCGGCCACGGCGAGAGCGATGGGGACATCGTCAATAGTTGGTCTCGACGGTAGGACGGCCGCTCTCCCCCATGTGCATCAGGAAGCGACGGGAGGGCTCCGCGAAAGCAGAGGACGGATATTCGTCGATCACGCGCTGGAACGCGGCTCGGGCGAGATCTGTGTCTCCTTTTCGGAGCCTCGTCTCACCGAGCAGCACGAGCGCCTCGGGTTCGAGGCCGGTGTCCCTGTAGTTCAAGAGCGCGTATTCGGTCCGCGCCAGGGCCGCGTCCCACTTTGACTCCTTGAGGTAAAAGCGCGCGACGTAGAGCTCGTGCCGCGCGAGCATCCCGCGGACCCAGAGCTGCATGTAGCGGACGCGCTCTTTCTCTTCGTACTCCGGGTAGTCGCGGATAAATTCGTAGATCGCGCGATCGGCGTCGCGAATGTTGGCGAGATCGCGCTCCTCGAGGGGCGGCGCCATGATCGATTCGCCCCGGGACTCGAACAGGCACAGGATGATCCGGTAGCGCGCGTAGGGGATTTCTCCGTCGCTCGGGAAATCGCGCAAGAACTCACGGTAGGCGGTGATCGCTTCCGGATAGGCGGATTGGTGGAAATGGGTGTCGGCGATGCGCAGCTGCGCCAGGCGCGCCACGCGAGTCCCGGGGTACTCGCGCTTCACGTCCTGCATCAGGGCGAGCGCGTTGATCCAGTCCTTCGCGAAGAATTTGCGCAGAGCGTGATCGTAGGCTTCCTGGGCGCTTTTTTGGTATTGGGCCGCGGACATCGGCTCGCGGGCGGTCTTTTCGCAGCCGAGGCAGGGCCCGAGCGCGACGAGGACGGCGAGGAGCGAGAGGCGACAGATCCGCATGCGGAGCAGGCTCCTACTCCATTGTGACGCTTCTGTCATCGGTGGTAGCGTTCCGCCGTCCGGGGACGCCGGCCGCCTGAGGTTCGGCCGAGCGGACTCATCTCTGTCCGCCCCCGGTTCCGCTCGACAAAATCTGCTGAATTGATCTGAGAACGCCGTGGAAAAAGTCCCTATGACCCCTCGGGGAGCCCAGCTCCTGAACGAAGAACTCGCTCGCCTGAAGGCCGACCGCTCGAAGATTTCGGCTGACATCGGGACGGCCCGCGAGCACGGTGACCTGAGCGAGAACGCGGAATACCACGCCGCCAAAGAGCGTCAGGGCCTCAATGAGGCGAAGATTCGTGACATTGAGGACAAGCTGTCGCGGGCCGAGATCATTGACCCGAAGACCCTCTCCGGGGATCGGGTGAAATTCGGCGCGACGGTGACCCTGACGAACCTGGATACGGACGAAGAGGTGACCTACCAGATCGTCGGCGCGGATGAGGCCGACATCGATCGCGGATTGATCTCCATCTCGGCGCCGCTCGCGCGGAGCCTGATTGGCCGCACGATCGGCGATGAGATCGTCGTGAAGCTCCCTGGTGGCGATCGCCGCTACGAGCTCGGCAACGTCGAGTACATTTGATGCAGGCCTTCGCCCTCGGCGTGGGGGGAGCTTGGCTCGTGCTCTTGGCCGAGCTTTGTATCGCGTTCGGCCTCCGCGGACAGCGCCTTACGAGCGTCTGGGAGCTCATGATCGGGCTCGGGTCCCTCGGGCCCGTTTGGCTGTCGGGGGCGGGTCTGATCGGGGGCATCGGCGGCATTTTCGCCGAGCGCTTGCGCACGAGCCGCTCGGCGGCCACGGAGCTCGGACTTCTTCTGGCCTTGGTAGGAGCCGCTTTCGGCTGGGGCGTAGGAGGCGGACGCCACCTGAGCGACCCGGCCTTGCGCGCCGGTTTCGCGGCCCTCTGTGCTTTGGGTTTCGGAGCGGCCGGGACCTTCGGCGCCCGCCTTGCGCGGCGTCTCCGAGTCGAGCGCGGCGAGGAGGGCGCGGGGGCGCCGTTGATCCTCGGGATCTTTGCGGGAGTCGCCGCGCTCATTATCGCAAACCACACGGTGCTTGTGCGGCTGTACCCGGCGTTTCACGGGACCCTGAGCGGCCTCTCCCTATTGGGGGGAGGACTCGGGCTCGCGCTTCTGATTCCGCGCGCCAAAAGGGCGCTGCCGTGGATCTTGGGCGTTTTCGGCCTGGCTTGGGCCGGGCTTTTCCCCGGGAGCAAGAGCGCGCGCACGCTCGATAACTTTCGCGTCGTTGCCCTCGAAGGCTCACCGACACTTTCGCTCGGGGTGCAGCTCGCAAGCCGCCTCGCGCCTCCTTTGCCCATCGACGAAGCCGCTTTGGCGCGCCCGCTCGGGGCGCGCGTCGTCCGCACGGATGGAGTCGATCTCCGAGGCAAGAGCTTCTTGCTCATCACGATCGATGCGCTCCGCGCCGATCACGTCGGAGCCTATGGGGCCGAGCGCGACGTGACTCCGGAGATCGACGCCCTCGCTCGCGATGGACACACCTTCGAGTTCGCATATGCGGCGACTCCGCACACGTCCTATTCGCTCACGTCCCTGATGACGGGGAAGTACATGCGGCCCCTCTTGCTCCAAGGGGCAGGAGCGGACTCGGAGCTTCTGCCGACCTTGCTTCAGGGATACGGCTATCGGACGGCCGCGTTCTATCCGCCGGCGGTGTTTTTCGTCGATTCTGAGCGGTTTCAGGCCTTCTCTGAAGCGCGCCTCGGCTTCGAGTACGCCTGGATCGAGTTCGCCGAGGGCGAGAAGCGCGTCGGACAAGTCGCTTCTTACCTCGAAAAACAACCACAAGATCGCCCGCTCTTTCTTTGGGTTCACTTGTTCGGTCCCCATGAGCCTTATGTGAAAGGTAGCCGTGATCTGGGAGATCGAGACGTCGATCGCTACGACTCGGAGATCTTCGAGGCGGACAAGACCGTCGGCGCGTTGGTGCGCCTCGTGCGTGCCCGCGATCCCGGCACCGTGGTGATCATCTCAGCGGATCACGGGGAAGAATTTGGGGAGCACGGCGGCCGCTATCACGGCACCACGGTCTACGAAGAGCAGGTTCGGGTGCCGATGATCTGGAACGGCGCGGGGATTTTGAGCGGGCGCTCTGACGTGCCCGTGCAAACGGTCGACGTGGTGCCGACCTTGCTTTCGTCTCTCCGGATCCCGGTGCCGCCGCGGGTCCGAGGCAACGACCTGACGCCTTGGCTCAGCGCATCCGAGGAGAAAAAACCTTTGCCGCTCGGGTTTGCGGTGGCCGAGACGGACTCGATGACGCTCCTTGCGGAAGGGAGCGAGCGCCTCATCTGTGAGCGAGAGACGGGGGCCTGTCGCCTCTTCGATCTCACCCAAGATCCGAAGCAGAAAAAAGATCTTGGCCTCGCGCGCCCCGAGCGTTTCGAAGATCTTCGAAGGAGGGCCAGAGCCTTCGCTGCCACACACGGGGCTTACGAGACGCGGGGCCTACGCGAAGGGGGCCGCGATCTTCCGGAGGCGCTGGTGAGGGGGCTCGCCGGTGACAAGGAGGTCGCGCCGGAGGTCGCTCGTCTTCTCGACGACGCGGACCCCTTTCTGCGGCGAAAAGCTGCCGAACTCCTGTTTTCGCTCGGCAGAGAGGCGCAACTCTCGGCGCTTCGCCTGGCGTTCAGCCGAGAAGAGGAAGAGTCGGTGCGGGCGGCGCTCGCTCTTGCCCTGACGCGCCTCGGCGAGCCCGTGGCGCTCGCGACGGACGTCCTCCGTTCCGAGGATCCTGCGCTCCGGAGACGGGCGGCGCTCGCCTTTGCTCTCACGGGGGATCTCAAGGGTGCGGAGGTCCTCATCGAGTGGTGGAGAGAGCCGCCTAGTGAGGAGGAGTCTCGCGTCTTGCTCGAGGTTTTCGCGAAACATCGGGTCAAGAGCGCAGTGCCGGCGCTTGTGAGTCGTTTGTCGGATGTCCGGCTGCGTCCGCAGATCGCCTCGACCCTCGGCACCATCGGAGACGAAGGTGCGCGCCCCGCGCTGCTCCGCGCTCTGCGACAGGAGCGTTACGTCTCGACGCGCCCCGTCCTCTTTGATGCTCTCCGGCGCCTCGGCGCAAAAGAGGAGCTTGTTGTTCCACTCCGGATGTTCCTAGGGATGCCCGATCCGCTGGAAGGGGGAGTTCAACTCGCTTCGGAGCTGGGCCTTTTGGAACACGTTGGCGGGCCGACCCAAAAGGCCCTCGCGACCTTGCGGTCGCTCGCGGACAGTGGAGTTCGCGTCGACGTTACGGTGGCGCCGGTCAGCAAGGACGAAGCGAAGGAGCCGGTTCGTCTCTTGGTTCTCGCCCAGAGCAAGGGAGACACCCCGGGGCGGGTCCGGGTCGAACGGGCTCGAGCTGCCTATGCTGCGCCCGGGGACAATCGCTACCGCAAGCGGCCGGAACTCCACGGCGAAGGGGGGCTCGAGGTCGAAATCCCGCCCTCGAAAGAGCCGCTCCAGATCGACATGGGAGTCCTTCCGGGAGCAAAGAGCGGACAGCAGCTCTCCTTGAATGTCCTCAGCATGGATGCGCAGGTATTTGCCCTCGTTGCGGTGCCGCTGCGCGAGGAGTTGCCCCTTCCGCCCCCGGAACCGGTGATGTCCGGGGACGCGACGGCCCCGTAAATTGCCTCTGGGATCGAGCAGAACAGCCGCCGATCCCTCGCGCCTCGGGCTTCCCTTTGGTAAGGAGCCCGCCGTGGAATCTGAGGACCAGCCGCAAAACCGCCGGGCTCGGCGCGCGAGCGAGAAAAAGAACGCCGATCAGGGCGAGATCAAGGACCGCAATCAGAGGCTTCGGGCCGAAGTGCGCGGGACGAAGAAGCGAGCCACGAGCGCAGAGAAAGCGCGGGCGGCCCTCGATGCACAGGAGCGTCTGGACGACGTGCTCCTGCGCAGTACGGACGCTGCTGGTAAGTTCTTTGGCTCGAACTTCAACTGGCTCCAGTACCTGATCGTGCTCGGTGTGGCCGGCGGAATTGGCTACCTGTTCTGGAACTATCGCTCCGGAGTCGACCAGGCCAAGCGCGGCGATCAACTCGCCGAGGCCTTTGACGTGACCCACGGTCGCCTCGCTTCTGATGCCGCGCCGAAGACGAGCCAGTTTGGCCTCGTCGATACGCGCCCCGAGTTTGCGGATCCGGAGGCCCGCGCGAAGGCGAGCCAGGAGAAGTGGGCTGCGCTCGCGTCCTCGGAGCCTGCCCTCGAGCTCCACGCCCTTCTGGCCCAGGCTGGCGGAAAGTTTGACGGACGCGCTTTCGAGGACGCCATCAAGTCCTACGAAGCGATCCTCTCCCACCCCAAAGCCCAGAAGTCCCCGCTCATCCAGGCGCGCGCCGCCGAGGGCATCCTGCTCAGCTACGAGGCGCTTGGAAACTATGACAAGGCTCTCGACGCCGTGAAGCGCCTTCAGGGCGTCGCCGGACAGGCGCAGCTCGCGACCTACCACGAGGCGCGCCTCGCGCTTCTCAAGGGCGACAAGACGCGCGCGAAGGAGCTTGTGGCCTCGCTCAGCGAGAAGCTCAAAAAATCCGAGAAACCGGGCTCAAGTCCCGGGTACCTGAGCGTTCAGGTGAGCGAGCTCGAGAAAACCCTCGATCCCAAACCTACGCTTCCGACCGGTGGTCTCTCCCCTGAAACGCTCGCGATGCTGCAGAAGCAGCTTGAAGAGCTCCAGAAGAACGCTGCTCAGAACGAGGGGCAGGAGGGTTCTGTCCCGTTCGATCCGATCCCGCTCTTGCCGGAGACGGACGAGCCGCAGGAGCCGAGCGAAGGGACCCCGTGAGGCGCAGCCGCTCTCTCGCGATCTGCTTTGCCGGTCTGGGCGCGCTCGCCGCGTGTCAGACCACGGGGCGCGCCCGACCTGAGGGTCCGGCCTGGGCACATCATCCTTCGTTCAGCCTCCAGCTCGCCTATTCGCGCGACCTGAGCGCCGCTTCGAAGGCGCAAGGAGAGCCCCACGAGAAGGGGCAGCCGGAAATTGACGCGATCGGGCGACGAGTCTTCGTCGGTTCGAGCGACGGGGCCCTCTACGCCATCGACGCGCCGAGCGGTGAGGTCCTGTGGCGCTTCGAGACTCTCGGTCCTGTCCAGAGTCAGCCGCTGTACGATCCCCGAGATAATGCCGTGTACTTTGGGTCCCACGACGGCGCCCTGTACAAAGTCAACGCGGATACGGGGCGCCTGCACTATCGCGTCTTCACTCGCGCGGAGGTGGCCCGGCGCCCGGTGGTCCATGGGGACCTCGTCTACTTCACGAACGCCAACGACACGCTCATCGCGGTCCATCGGCGCACCGGCAAGATGGCCTGGTCGCACCACAGAAGCCCGGCCATGGGCATGGAAGTCGCTGGATATTCGGGGCCGTGCCTCTTTCGCGGGCTCATCTACCAGGGCTTCAGCGACGGAACAGCGACGGCTTTCGACGCGAAGACGGGCGAAGAGCGCTGGAGGCGCGTGGATTTGAGCGCTGACGCGGAAGACGTGCTCGGAGAAGTCCCTCAGTACCTCGACGTCGACACGACGCCCCTGGGCCTGGAGCTGGGCGTTGGACCCACTGTCATCTTTGGCCACTACCTGGGTGGCGTCTCCGCTCTCGACGCGGAGCTTGGAACCTTGCTCTGGTCGAACCCTGACGTGGTGGGTGTGAGCGATATCGTCTATTTCGAAGAGCCGATGCGCTACCAAGACGACGTCGAGGTGCCCGGTCGCCGCCTCATCATTGCCTCCACGGGGACGACCGGGCTCTGGGCGCTCGACCCTGAGACGGGTGCTCCCGTGTGGCGCCAGAACCTGCCTCGTGGCGGCGTTTCGGCGGTCACCAAGGTGAGCGGCCTTCTGCTTGTCGGCGCGAGCCAGCTCGGCGTCTACGCTCTGTCTCCGGTCGACGGCAGCGTGGTCGACGGGATGCATTTCGATCTCGGAGTCTCGGCGACCCCAGTTGGGTTCGGGCGTCGGGCCTTCGTGATGACCAATGGCGGGAACTTCCTGGCCTTCACGGTGGGGGCTCCGAGCGACCCGGATCGCTTCTCGCCTCTCTATAACGGCTCCACGACCAATTGATCGGCAGGCAAGCTCGAAAACCCGGCGACGCTGCGCTCCGTGGAGCTGCTGCCGCGTCTCAAAAGTCCCGAGCGCCTCGGACTCCAAGAACCGCGTGTGAGCTCAGTTGAGCCGGCTCCTCGGGAAGCTCACTCGGCCGCGAGAGCCGTCTCAGGGCCGAGCCAGCGTTCTATGAGGCTCGCCATGAGCTCGTCGGGCATCGCGAGACACATTTGCGCGTGCAGGTGTGCAGTCTCAAGGAGGCTCGTCTCGTAGTCCGCGCTAGCGTCTGATTGCTTCTGGGCGCGCTCGAGGATCGACCTCAAGCGTTCGGCGCTCTCAGCGGGCAGAGGGCTCCTGAGGACTTCGTGGCACGCTGCGCGAACGCGACTGTAGGCCGTGGGATCGAAGGCGCGCAGATAGCCCATGGCGAGCTGATCGGCGACATACTCTTCGTGCCACGCGTCGCTGCCGAGACGGTCCACCTGGCTGCGCCACGCGTGAAACATCTCATGGGCCAACAGAAGCGGGAGCGCGTCGAGCAGATAACCGAGGGCGCGCGTGTCGTTCCCGTCGAAGAGGGAAGAGTACGCGGGCAAGGTCTCCTCTTCGAGGCCATCGAGATCTGGATAGTGAATGACGTCCCGACAAGGATCGTAGAGGAAGAACGGTCGGTGCCAGGGTTCGAAGCTGACGTCCTTTTGGAATCCTCCCCGGAAACGTTCGCGGAAGAGCTGCGCCTGTTCAGCGATCGCTTTTGAGAAGCTCGCGCCGCCCTGGAAGATCGCCTCACTGACGGCGAGGGGCTCCGGCGAATAGAGGAGATTCGCGAGAGAGTCGACGATCGATAGCAGGATTCTCTTATGACCAAGCGAGCCACTAATAGCCGTGAGGATTTCGTGAATCCGCTCGCGGGCGGCTTCGGTCGCCTGGGCACACGCGTCGAGCGCCCCGGAGTCCACGCACATGCTCCGGATCGCTTCGAGGGACTCGGGGTTGTCCAGGTTTTTACGGTGCCTCTCGTACTCTGCGCGCTCCGCCGTGGAGGCGCGCTCGTCGAAACAAGCGCGCAGATAGGTCGCCTTGTTCGTGAGGAGGTCGGGGCTCCGCTCCTTGCCGAAGACGTCGCGGACGTCATCGACCACCTGCGTCAACATCGCGAGCTGGCGGCCAAACTCGCCGATCTGTTCTGCGGATTTGAGATCGGCACCCGCAGCGAGCGCTGCGCACTCGGCGACAAGCTGGACCGCGGAGGTCTTGCCGGCGTGCATCTCAAGCACCTGCGCCGGCGTCGGATGAGCGGAAGAAGAAGTGAGATCTTGGTGTTGTGCGCCGATCGCGATCAGAGAGATCCGGTGCATGGCACGGAGGCAGGCCATGCGTCTGGTCTCTAAGGGCTCGAGCTCCGCCGCCTGGCGCAGCGCGTCTTGCGCTAAGAACAGCAGAGCGAGCGCGGAGTTCGTTGCGATGGCGGGGCCCTCGGAGGCGTAGTGTTTGCCCTCGAGGTCCTCGTCCTGGACGTCATCGAACAGGTCGAGGGAGAGAATAAAAAAGCTACAGGACTCGGCGACGAGGAGACCTTTCTCGTCAATTTCCGGGGAAAATAGCCGATAGCACCCATGGAAGAGGCCGAGTGGGTGGCCCCAGTCGTCGCCTCGCGCCGCACCGGTGTACATCTCGATCGTTCGAACGAGCAAGGAGACCTGGTGCTCGGGGAAGCGCGGGTTCTGTGCGGAACGGAGCATGCGCTCACGAACCTTGGACAGGAACACGCGAAGAGAAGTCGCTCTCGTTTGACGGCATGCCATGGGGGGCTCATTTCTGCGGCGGCGTCGAAGCCCCCCCGGCTTCGACACTTCCGCTGTGAAAAAACTACTCAGACGACCGCGAAACCCTGAGCCGTCGACAAGGGAGCCTTGTCCGACTTCTGGGCAGCGAAGCGAGCGCGGAGGGATTCAGCGGAATGGGCCTTAACGTTCTCTTTTTTCATGGTGTTTCTCCTTAGGGGTATGTGATGGACTCAGGGGCGTTTCAAAGAAGCGCAAGAAGTTCTTTTGGACTCGAGGGCTTGCGGAAGACGGCGTCGATGGGGCCGCCGGCGCGGGCTTCGACCTCGGCTCCCGTCGCGAGGATGGCGCGCTCGATCGAGGCGTATTGACGGCGCCAGCGGGCGATCAATGTCGAGCCATTGGGCTTATTTTCTCCTAGATCGTGGCCGCAGACGACGTGCGTGGGGTTTGCGCCGAGGGCAAGCGCGCGCTCGGCGTCCTCCGGGGAGTGGGCGACGTGCACCGCCTCAAAATGACGGCTTAGGCACCTTCGAAAGGACGACAGGGTGAGCGGATTGGTTTGAAGCACCAAGACCGCTCGGCGCTTGTCAGCTCTCGTGGTCGAAGCGGCGGAGGGCCGCTCTCCGGTTGCGTCCATGGCTCGACAGTGCAGCCGGCTGGACACTGATCCAAATTTTTTTTCACCCACTCGCGGGAATTTTTGACAGGCGCCTCGTCCCCGGAAGGCGCACGACGAACCGTGCTCCGCCGCCCACCATGTTCTCTGCACGGATGCCGCCGCCGAGAAGTTCGACGTGACGCCGGACGAGATAGAGTCCGAGGCCGCTGCCTCCAGGCTTCGAGCTTATGCCAAATGTGCGAAAGATCTGGCCGAGTTCGCCGGCGGGAATACCAGGTCCATCATCTTCGAGGATGAGCTCCCCGAAGGTGTCCCGGCGTGAAGCTCGGATGGTGCAGACGATCTTGGAGGCGCCCGCTTGTGCCGAGTTCCGGATCAAGTTCATGGCGACGACCTTGAGATGTTCTGGATTTCCCGTCATCTCGAAGTCGAGATCCCCGGCGACTTCGAGATGCACCTTTTCCCGGAGCTGAGCCGCGCCGTCGCGGACGGCGTCTTCCACCAAGAAAACGGTCCTACTGTTGCGAGAGCGGCCTCGGAGGGTTGCGATCGTCTCCTCGAGGAGCGAAGCCTGCCTCTTCTGAGCATCTTGAGCCTCTTCGATCGCGGAGCGCGCTTCGTCGGTGAGGCTCGGTTCCCCCGCAAGATACTCCAGATTCGCCGAGAGAGCTGTTTGGTAGTTCCTCAGCTCGTGCAGAAAATGGCCGAGGGTGAGCAGCGTCGAAGTGAGCGCGGTTTGTACGCTCTCGTCTACGAGTCGGTCCACGACGCCGAGTGCCTCTTCCAGGCGAGCTTGCCGTCGGCGAGCCTCGCGTCGCGTCTTGGTGACCTGTGAATAGATCATCATCATCGCGAGCGAGGTTCCCGTGATCAGCGCCACAGGGAGCTCGGGGCGGAAGACAAAGAAGAGGACGAGCGCCGGCGCGATCATCACCGCCGACAGGAGCTTGGAGAGTCCGTAGGAGCGGGCGGGGAACGAGATGAGCATGAGGCCGTGAACCACCGCGAGCGGCAGCCCGACCTTCGAATGAGTACTGAACGCGGCGAGGACGAGCGCCGCCGAATAGAAGCTATTGTCCAAGAGCGTGCACAGCGTACCGAGCGGACCGCGACAGCGCTGGGTGAAGGCGACGATCGAAAAGACGCCGCCACAGGCGACCAAAACAACCGAGTACCAGACAGTGTCGAACCCGGAGAGCTCTGCGATCCCCGGCGCGTATGCGAGACCGAGGAAGACGAGAGAGAGCGTCACCACGACTGTGATCGTCGCGATCGGGTTCGATGCCGCGACCAATTCATCGGGGTCAGCCGATTCTTGGAACTCGCGCCACGCGTCTTCGAGCCAAGCTAAGTGCACGACCGCGGCAGCGTACTCTGGTGCGCGTCAAATTCCTAGAATCTTGAGGGATATCGCGAGAACAAACCCATCACCCCGAGATCTTCGCCCGCGCTCGGAGGAGCGCGGCTTCCTCGAGCTGACGTGCCCGTTCGCGGGTCAGGTTCAACAGAGCGCCGATGCGCTCGCTTCCCGCTTGGCCTCGATCGGCGACGTCGAGCGCGCAGCTCTCTTCCAGTTCCCAAACTTCGAGATCCGGGAAGTTCAACTTGAGCGAGCCGGTGCGCGGCGAGACGTCAAGGTACAAATGGTAGCGGCATGAAACCCACGGGCAGGGGCGTGGACCTTCGGCACAATCTGCGCGCGTGTGGGGACGAGGACCATCATTGGGCCCAAACAAGACCTCAGCGTCGTCCGACGGCTGCGGGCGCAGCGAGCGCACGTCGATCGTTCGCGCGCGCACGGCTCGCTTGCGTCGCGCCGGATGGATGCGGCCAGGTGGAGGCGCTTCCGCTTGCGCGCCGCGGGAAGACGCGGTCTCTGAAGGGATCTGTACGACCTTCCAGCGCATGCCGCTCTCCCGGTTCGAGGAGGGATCCTCGTCGAGCTGAGCGTCCGTTTCCTCAGAGGGAAGAGGACCTTCGCCGTGAACGGGCTGGGTCAAGGAAGAATGGAACGCGTCGGATGTCGGAACGAAAGAAGCAACGCTTGCCGAACGTGTCACTATGCCGACTACTATACACGGGCTTAGTCAGATCGCACGTTCACGTGAGTGGGAAAACGACAGCGTCGTTACACTGTCACACAACGGACTCCAATGGGCGCCCAGTGTGAAACCATTGAAACAATGAGAACTTCTCGCCGAAGCCCTCATGGACCTGCCCCAGTCGGATATCGGAAACAACGGCGTCGCGATCATGCGGCGCGCTCACCGCGAATCCTCGGAATCAATTCGAGAATCGTGCGCGTCGTCGAAAATGCCCACTCGGGGGGCGCCCAGACTCGGGGCTCTCGCGATAGTCGATGGCTGAGCCAGGCGCTCCGCTCGCCGAAATCGGCTCGCGGAGCCTTGTAGGAGGTCTTGGCCTTCTGGATGAAGGTGCGTCCGGGCTCTCCCGTCGCGACCCCGAACCTCAGAACTTCGTCCCAAATTCGAGGGGTGAAACGCGATGGGTCGTTCCACACGTCGCTGTCGAGGGAGGTGGGAACCTCACAACAGACATAGGAGCGCTCAGGGGGGCAGGTCTCGGGCCCATAAAGGCCCGGAACACTCGCGCGGAAGACAAGATCTTCCCGATCGAAGCTGTTGACGTAGCTTGTGCCTGTCTCTTGGCGCTTATCGATATCGAAATAGTAGAGCACCATAGGGACAGATTGGCTCGCGTGGATGATGCCGCTCGTTCCGCCGAAGAGCGGTTCAAGACGACCGAGCCCCGCGGTCCAGATCAGCTCCTCTGCGGTCAGCTTCTCCGCTCCGAGCTCAAGAGTGACGTGCTCGTGTCCGAGCCCGAGACCCGTAGGTTCGGAGCCTGTGACGATGTGCACGCCCAAGGCTTCGAGTTTGCGCGTAGCGCGCTCGGCGAACCCGAGCATGCCGCGGCTCTTTGGATAAAAGGAGCGGTGCGGGTAGAGACGCACCTGGTTTCTGTAAAAGCGCATCGGATCGTCGGAAGAGCCGCGAGCGATGCGCTCGTCGAGGGCCGTGAGCTGTTTGAGAAGATCCGCCATCTCGTTCGAGACGATCTTGATGCGGCGAAAGGTCGTGGCGTGGATGGCCTCCGGGGCGAGCTCGCTGGCCGGCACGGGGAAAACCTTCTGCAGGCATGAGTCGAGGATCGACGCAGCCGTTGGGCCGTAGCGATCGATGAGCAATTCTTTCAGGTTCTTGGGCGGTGGTCCGGCGGCGCTCGACGCCGCCGCAATGACTTCTTTCAAGATGCGCGCGCTCACCTCCTCCCCGAGCGAATCGAGGGCGGGGAGCTCGAAGCCCTCGGTTCGCTTGCCACCGAGGATCGACGCGAACACAACATCCACCGGGACGACCTCTCCGTCCATGAGGTCGAGCAGCACCGAGGTCGAGACGTCCGACTCGTTGCCGAAGAGGTGGCATCCAAAATCGAGGCAGAACCCTTCCCAAACGCGTCCGGTATTCACTCCGCCGAGTCCGCCGCGGGGTTCGACGACGGTCACTTTCCGTCCCTCTTGAGCCAGGAGGAAGGCTGCGACGATCCCCGTCATTCCACCACCGAAAACGATGCAATCTCCGCGCATGAGTCAGTCCTTACTCAGGGAAGAACGGCCAGTTTCGCCTCGTATTTAAGAGATTGGGTGCTGCGCGAGGCCTCGCGCACCTGTGAGAAGTGCTGAGAGAGCTCTCCTGGCAGGTGGGAGACGCGCGCAAAGAGCGCAGAGCGTCGGCAGTTGAGCTAAGCTCTCCGCGCCCATGAAGCCGAGCTCGCTCCTCTTTCGCTGTGACGCGACCCCGGCGACAGGACTCGGCCATTTTGCGCGCTGCCGCGACCTCGCGCGCCTGCTGAAAAAGGAGTGTCCGTCGCTCACGATGCGTTTTCTCGGGTGCTTCAATTCCTACGCGAAAGAAGAACTCGACGTTCTCGGCTTCGACCGGTTTGACGTCGAAGAGGACGCTCCCGTCGTCAGCCCTCTGCTCGCAGAGCTCGGGAGCGCTTGTGTGCTCGACAGCTATCGGCTCACCGCGAGCGACTACGAACGAGCTGAGCTCAAGCCGCTTCGGATCGTCGCGTTCGACGATTTCGGCGTCGCCGCGGAGGCTCGCATTGCCCTTGTCTTGAACGCTCGCGTGGCGGCCCAAGAGCGCTTCTCCTATCGCGCCGAGGCTCAGGCGCTCGGGACCGAGTTCTTCCTGGCCAGCCCCGAGATCTTGGCTCTCAGGGCGCGCGCTCGAGCCATTCGCGAAAGCGTGCGGAAGGTGACCGTGTTCATCGGTGGGGAGGACCTCTATGACCGAGGCGCAGTTCTCGCGAGGAGCGCGCGAGAAGTGTGTGAAAGCGCGGAGGTCATCTGGGTCGGCGGCCGACCCATTGGAGGGGGAGTGATCGCTCAGCCTCTCGGCCCCAGTCTAGCAGATGCGCTCGAGGAGAGCGATTTGGTCTTAGCCGGAGGCGGACGCCTCAAGTACGAAGCGGGCTTTTGTCTTTTGCCTGTGGCTTCGATCTCCCAGACTCCTCTCCAAGCGGAGGACACGAGAGATTTGGCCGAGCGAGGGCTGTGTGTGGATCTGGGGGCTGCTTCTTCCATTTCGGCGGCAACGCTTCGCGCTGGGCTCGAGGCACTTCGAGGACCAGAGGCGCGGCAAGCACTCAGGGCGGCGCAGGTGCGCGCGTTTCCCGAGCATGGTCCAAAGCGGCTCGTGGCTCTGGTTCGGCGGGCTCTCGGGCTCTGACGTAGCGAGCCGTCGCTTCGGGACCCAGGTGCGCCAGGACGTCGAGGATCGAGAGATGGGAGACGAATTCGCTTGTGCCAAGCTGCGCGTAGGGCCGTACGGGATAGTCCTGGTAGACAACGGCGACGCCCGCCTCCTCGAGGACCCCCTCCTCTTCGATATATGCCGCGGAGCCGCGGGCGCTCAGGTAATTTCGGCTGCCGAGGCGTTCGAGCAGCTCGAGCAAATGGGTCGAGCGTTTTCCGGACGCCATGAGCTCTGAAGCGCGCACGAAGGTCGGGCTGATCTGGAGAAGGCGGGCCATGGAGCGGATGAAGCGCTCGTTCAAATCGGCGAGCAGAGAGAGCGTCCGATCGGCGTATACGTCACGGAGGAGCGACAATACCAGCGCGCCATGAGGGTGTTTCCCGTAGGCGTGGCGGAGCACTTCGAGATGTTTTTCTCGGAACGGTTCGTCCGCGAGCCGAGTCTCGGAAATGAGCTGATGACGACAGCCGCGGGTCGGCAGCGTCAGGAAATGAGGTTCTCCGCGGAAGAGAATGCGGTTTCTGGTTTGCCAAGACGGCTTCTGGAGCTGGACGTCGTCGAGGAAAACGAAGCAGTCGACCTCGGTCATCAGGTGAAAGTACCCGGACCACGGGAGAAAAGTCGGCTGCATGATGGCGACTCTCATCGATAGAGCACCATGGTGAACTCGAAGGGCATCGAGTCGGCTTTGACCAGGTAGTCGTGGCGAAGGACGACGCGTCGGGTCAGGTTTCGTTTGATGTGATCGAAGAGCGCGAGCGGATCGCAATAGTAGAGATGAGCGTCTTGATAATCGACATAGGTCGAGAGCGCATTGAAGGCGACGGCTCGCTCGGCGCGCTCATACATGCGCGCCAAAATTCGGGTCAAGTAGCCCCAGTTATCGTCCATGCGATTATTGAAGAGGCCCGAGCTCAGGTAGACGTCCGCCCGCGGGAGATCATCTTCGAGCACGTTGGCGACGGAAAAACTCGCGCTCTTGTCGCTTTGGTGGCGCTCGCGGGCATGGGTCACGAACTCGGGCACGAGGTCGAGTCCGGTGTATCGGCCGACAAATCCTCGTTCTTCTCGGAGAAAGCTGAGCAGATCGCCGAGGCCCGCGCCGACGTCGATGACGGTCTCGTTTGGCTCTACGATCTCGGAGAGCACTCGAAAGCGGTTTCTCTGGGTCGCGGTGGAGCTCCACTGGACCGCGTGGGCGTTTGCGCCATGCTGTTTGAAAAGGGCGCGATAGTGCGCCCGAAGTTCTGCGGGGCCCGTCGTGTTCATGCGGATTTGCGCTCGGGATCGAGCCCTTCGACGTGCGAGAAGGCGAGGGGGGTCCCGCGTTCGAGGGCGACAGTGGCCTTCCGCCCGAGAACAAGGGGCAGGTACGCCGGCGAGATGCCGTGGCCGGGGCGGATGGCCCGGACGTGTTCGCGGGTCAGGAGCTCCCCCGCGGCCACGTCTTTCACCACGAAGAGGGAACGGCGATACTCAGAGATCTGCGCCTCGCGACCGTCGGCGAAATAGTGAGGAGAGCCGAGGGCCGCTTCGGCGTCCCGAACTCCCTGACACATGACGCGAAACTCCTCGGGCTCGAGGGAGAACTCGGCGTCGGGGCCGCCGTCTGCGCGCCTGAGGGTCAAGTGTTTTTCGATGACGCGAGCCCCGAGGCCCACCGACAGGACCGGAACAGTGACGCCCAGGGAGTGGTCCGAGAGTCCGGAAATGACGCCAAAGCGCGCAGCGATGTCCGGGATCGTGCGCAGGTTCATCTCGCGCGGCAAAGCGGGGTAAGCGCTCACGCAGTGGAGCACGACGACGTCGCTCGCCCCGGCTGCGCGCAAGGTCGCGAGGGCAAGCTCAATGTCGGCGATAGTGGAGGCGCCCCGCGAGATGACGACCGGTTTCCCCGTTTGGCCGATCCTCTGCAGGAGGGCGACGTCGCGAATCTCGAGGGACGCCACCTTATAGAGGGAGACGCCGAGCTCTTCGAGGAAGTCGACGGCGGTTTCGTCAAAGGGCGTCGAAAACAGCGGCAGCCCATGAGAGGCGGCGCGCTCCATGAGCTCTCTGTGCCATTCCCAAGGGGTATGGGCCTTTTGGTACAACTCGTAGAGAGTGTCGCCGTGCCAAGCCCCATCGACGCGGATGCGGAAATAGGGCTTATCCGAGTCGATGGTGAGCGTGTCCGCTGTGTAAGTTTGGAGCTTGATGGCGTCGGCGCCCGCGCGGGCGGCTTCGTCGATGAGCGCGAGCGCCCGCTGCTTGTCCTGGTTGTGGTTACCGGAGAGCTCGGCGACGACAAAAACCGGGGAGCTATCGCCGATCGAACGAGGGCCGCGGGGCGTCTGAATTGTGAAGTTTCTCATCGTCATTCCCTCACAGAAGATGAGGAGCTACGGTTTCGGCTCCTCGATTCAAAGCTGACAGGTCGGGCCGAGCGAGGAGGGTCTCGACGGCGCGCTCTGGAGAGATGCGATCGTCGATCGCAAAGAGCCCTTCAAAGAGTCGGGCGTCCTCGGCGTAGTCGAGGGTCAGGCGGAGCTCGGGGTGGCGGAAGATCTCAGGGATCGGGAGCTTCTTGGCCCTTTTTGCGTCCGCGCGACCGTAGAGCGCGAGGGTCACGTGCTCGCGCTCTGGAGCGCTCAAAGGCTCAGTCTCAACAAACGCCGAAACGCGGACGAGCTCGGGGGCGAGGCCCCGGGGCAGCTCCTCGTCGGCGAAGTAGAGGTAGTCTGAAGAGTCGTCTCGAGCCTCGAGGAGCTCCTTCGCAAGACGCTCCGAGAGCAAGGGACAGTCGCCGGTGACTCGGAAGAACCACTCGGCGCCCCGGCACACGTCATGTTCCAGGGCGAGGCGAAATCTCGCGTGTACGTCCTCGAGGGGGCCGCGCACCGTCGGAGTCCCGAGAGAGCGCGCCAGGGCCTCGAGAGGCTCATCTTCGGGGGCGTCCGAGGTCGCGAGCAGGACGCACTTCGCGAAGAGTCCGGCGCGACGGATGACGCGCTCGAGGGCGCTCATGGTCCCGAGCGGCAAGAGGGCCTTGCCGCGGAGGCGGGACGACCCAAAGCGGGCTTGGATGATGGCGGGGACAATCTCGACCATAGGAGCCAGCTCGGGCCGATCAGGCGGTCTGTTTCCAGCCAGCTCCCGAGAGCAGCGCGGAGATCTGCGCTTCGCTGAGCAGGAGATCGTCCCGATCCGACGAGTATTTGAAGTCGGCAGGAACCGGCACGCCGCGGGGCGGACCCATGCTCCAGCTCGGATACTCAGGATCGACAACCAAGAGCGGGCCGAGATCCTTCGTGCGGCGACACTCCTCGGGGGACAGGAGTGACTCGTGGAGTTTTTCGCCCGGACGGATGCCGATGACCTCGCGGGGGACGCCGGGGGCCAATGTGTCGGCGAGGGCTTCCACGCTCGCGGCGGGCAATTTCGGCAGGAAGATCTCTCCGCCGTGCATCAAAGAGAGCGCCTGGAGCACGAGATCGATGGCGCCGTTCATGTCGATCCAAAACCGCGTCATGCGACTATCGGTGATCGTGAGTTTGCCCTGTTCGCGCTGCTTGAGGAACAAGGGGATGACGCTACCCGCGCTGCCCATCACGTTCCCGTAGCGAACGACCGAGAAGCGAGTGCCGCGCTCACCGGAGTAGGAATTCGCTGCGACGAGGAGCTTCTCGAGGCAGAGCTTGCTGGCCCCGTACAGATTCGCGGGAGCGACCGCCTTGTCCGTCGAGATTCCGACGACCTTCTGGACGTTCTGCGCGAGGGCCGCCTGGATCACGTTCACGGTGCCGAGGACGTTGGTGTTGATGGCCTCAATCGGGTTATATTCGCACAGATGCACGTGTTTCATGCCAGCGGCGTGGATCAGCACGTCGACTGAGCGAAGCGCCATGTTCAGGCGGTTCACGTCACGAACATCACCCACGAAGTAGCGCAGCCGCGGGTCGTGAAACTCGCTCTGCATGGCGTGATGTTTCTGCTCGTCGCGGGAGAAGACGATGACACGCTTTGGATTCGCCTCGCTCAAGATGCGGCGAACAAAGGCTCGCCCAAAGGATCCGGTGCCGCCGGTGATGAGGATGCTTTTTCCGTCGAGGTCCGAGTGCAAATCTGTCATAGTTTTTCCTGCTTAGGCGCTGACTGAGAGGGCGCGCCCCTCAAACAAAATCTCTTCCAAGGCCGAGACGACCCGCTCGACGTCGACCGCTCGAAGTCCCGGATACATCGGGAGACTGAGCTCCTGGGACGAGAAGCGCTCCGCCTTCGGACAAGAGCCAGATCCCCGGTAGTACGGCTGCGTATGGACCGGGATGTAGTGGGCCTGGCTGCCGATCCCTTTATTTTTGAGCGCTTCCATGACCTCGCCCCGGGAGCGCTTCGCCCGCGCAAAGTCGATCCGCACGGGCATGAGATGGTGAGCGCTCTGCCGGTCTGGATATTCGGGGAGAGGCGCGATGATCTCAGGGTCGAGATTTCCGAGGAGGCGCTTGTAGAGCTCGTAGATGTCGCGGCGGGCCCCGAGGAAGCGGTCGAGTTTCCGCAGCTGACTGAGGCCGAGGGCGGCTCCGAGATCGCTCAGGCGATAGTTGTAGCCGAGCTCTTCCTGTACGTAGCCGTAAAGGCCCCGAGAATCGGGGGCCGGCTCTCGCCGAAGGCCGTGTTCGCGGATGCGCCGAAGCCGGGCCTCCTGATCGCCGTCTCGGACGAAGATCGCGCCGCCTTCCGCTGTTGTGATGTGTTTCACAGGATGAAAGCTCACCGTGACCATGTCGGACAGCTCACAGGATCCGACGGGGCGACCGGCATAGCTGGCGCCGAGGGCGTGGGCCGCGTCTTCGACGAGAAAGAGGCCATGCGCTCGGGCGATCGCGCCGAGCTCTTCCATGTCGCAAGGCATCCCGGCGAAGTGGACCGCGGCGATCCCGCGCGTTTTGTCGGTGATCTTGGCGCGCACGCTCTCGGGATCGAGGTTTCCTGAAGCGTCGACGTCGGCGAAAACGACGCGGGCGCCGAGCTGCCGAGCTGCGTTGGCGGTGGCGACGAAGGTGATCGGGGACGTGATGAGCTCGTCGCCTGGGCCGAGCCCGAGGGCTTGATAAGCGGCGTGGAGCGCAGCCGTCCCGCTCGAAACAGCGACGCAGCCAGGCGCCTGCACACGCGCCGCGAGAGCGGCTTCAAACTCCGAGACCCGCGGCCCCTGCGTGAGAGGCCCCCCACGAAGGACTCGCACGACCTGCTCAATGTCCTCGTCGTCGACCACATGGCGTCCGTAGGGCAAAAAATCGCTCATGTTTTGAGCTCCTTTCTCGCGCGGGCGAGGAGCGGCCGGGCTGTGATGATGGCGCGTTCGATGGTTCGATAGAGGCGACCGGTGGCGTCCAAGGATTCCTCAAGGGTCTTCGCGTTGGCTCCCTGGCGGCGGGCGGCATCGACCTCAGCGCTCTCGAGCGCGACGACGAAAGGGACCTTGCTGACGACGCTGTTCAGCTGTTTTTCGGCGAGATCGAGGCGAGCAAGTGCGTCAGGCGACTGACTGGCCTGCTTTCGCAATCGCTCACACTTGTTGAGCTCCACTTCGGTCTGAAGGAGCGTCTTTTGGAGGCCCTCGACGAACCCAAGGATCTCTTTCTTACGCCGCTTTTGACTCGGAGGATCCACAGCGGGGAGCCGCTCACTGACCCCGGCGTCAGCCGCAAACTCGCTCAAGAACTCGCTGAGCGCCCGCTGCTGGACGCCGTCGATGCGAGCGCCGCCCTCCGTGCAGTTCACAGTAAGAACCTGGGGCGCGAGTCGCTGAGCTTCGGAGCTGAACCACATTCGATAAGTGTCAAACTGCCGCGAAGTGCGGACCGCGCCGCCGTCGTAGCCCGGAACCTCATAGAAATCCTGGACGGCATTTTCGCCCAGGCCCGCGACGGTGCGGTTTTCGGCCATGGCGCGTCGCAGAGCCTCGCTCGAGTTCTTGAAGATGCCGCGTCCGGTTTCGTCGATCTGGATCTTCGTGGAGCCGTCTGGCGCGCTCTCGACGTAATAGGAGCTCCCGGCGAGGGCGAGATCTTGGCCAACGAGGGCTATCTGTTCGCAGCCGACGAAGGCGGCGAGTGAATAGGCGAGCGTGGCCACTGAGCCGCCGCTTCGGAGCAGTCCGCGCTCGGAGACGACGGAAAGCCCGGAGCGAAAGGTCTCGGGGTTCGAGGCGAAAAATACCTTTCTTGCCGCGGGAAGTGACACCACCTCGCTGTGGCAAACTACGTCCAAAGCGAGCAGCGCTACTCCGTCCAAGAGCCCGTCATCGAGCTGGTAGCGGAGGTTCAAGGCGTCCGCGACGACAACGATGTGCGGGACGATGCCAGCTTTGCGGAGAGGCAACAGGGCGCGATTGCCGGCGATGATGAGCGCTTTGTCGGAGGCCCCCTGGAGCTTATCGATGTTCTTTTGGAGCGAGGGCCCCGGTGAGACGACGATCGCCGGAGTGCCCCGAAAGCGGCCCGCGAACGCTTCGAGTCCCTCGGCGCGTGCGAGCTCGGGAAGATTCGTGAGACAATGTTTGATCCAGGTCGCGCCCGCGACCGCGATGGTCGCGCTGTTCATGGCACGATCGCGCACGGCCGCGGCGAAGTCACGAAGCTCTTGGTCCGTGAAGCTGCTGCCCGCGATACGCTCGACCACAACGTTGTCCGGTGGCGGATCGAACTCGACGAGACGGGCCAGAGTCTCCGAGGTCGTTTGCGCCGCTCGCACCCCTTCGACCGACGGCTGGGCCGTCTTGGTCAGCGCCAGAACTCGCAGCACTCCTGCCGAGCGCAGCTCGAGCGCCCGGGCGCCGAAGGAGTCTCCGACCAACACGATCGCGTCGCGGTCCCGGTCGAAGGAGGCCGGGAGGCGTGCGGTGGAGGATGGGGCAGGTCCGCTCGGGCGCGGCTCTTCCTGAGCAGAGGCCAGCATGCGGCCAGGACTCAGCAATCGCTGTGCCACGAAGGCAGTGAGGGCGTTTGTGGCTGAATTCCTGAGATTTGAGTTTGAGGAGCGCGCCGCGAGCCGACCTTCTGCGCTAGCGCGTTGACGCCGGAGGGGCCCCCGAGGTGTCGGCTCGTTGACGGCTGCACGGAGGCGCCGCCCAGCCAGAGGTTTCCATGAGCAACGTGCGCGCGTGTCTCATTCTGAGAGGAGCGCTCCGGAACCCCGGCGCCCTTGCACGGACGGGGGCAAGCCAGGAAAATCCGGGGCTGATCTCAGTGGATACGCTCCTTGGTCCCCCTCTCTTCCTCCAAAAACCGCGCATAAGATATATTATGTTAACTTTTAGAGGAGAAGGACCCCCGAGGGGGTCCCGGGTCTGTACGTCGGACCCCCGAGCCGCGGGACTCCCTTGTACGTTCGCGCCGCACATCGAACAGCCCGCCCAAGCTCGGTTCGGTCGCGATCTCGCGTGCCTGTGCCTCGTTGCGGCGTCTGTTGGTCAACGGGCACCGGCCGCGCTACGCCCGGGCGCACGCCGTCTGGCGTCTCTTCAACATCATGCATGAGCTGATTTGGGTCGGATTTTTTGCGCTCATCCTGGGCTTACTCGTCCTGGACCTCGGGGTCCTGAACCGCAAGCCCCACGCAGTGAGCGTCAAGGAGTCGCTCCTTTGGACCGCCTTCTGGGTGACCTTGGCGATGGTGTTCAATGCCTTCGTCTACTTCATCTACGAGCACGACTGGATGGGAGGACCCGCTGGTGTGAAGCACCTGAGCGGGGCTGACGCGGCGATCCAGTTCTTCACGGCCTACCTGGTCGAAGAAATGTTGAGTCTCGACAACATCTTCGTGATGTCGGCCATCATGACCAGCTTCCGCGTACCGGCCTACGCTCAGCACAGAGTGCTCTTCTGGGGCATTTTGGGCGCGATTGTGCTGCGGGGCGCGATGATTTTTGCGGGGACGGCGGCGATCCGTCAGTTCTCCTGGCTCATGTATCCGCTGGGCGCCCTGCTCGTGTTCACCGGCGGGAAGATGTTCAAGACGGACGATGATGCGGCGCCCGACGGTACCGAACACTTCGCGGTGCGCTTCGTCGGTCGACACTTTCCCGTGACGCGCGAGTTCATGGGAACGAAGTTCTTCGTGCGCGTGGACGGGAAGCTCCACATTACGCCGCTTCTGCTCGCCCTGATCGCGGTGGAATTTACGGACGTCATCTTCGCGGTCGACTCGGTCCCCGCGGTGTTCGGCGTCACCTTGGATCCGTTCATCGTGATGACGTCGAATATTTTCGCGATCCTTGGCCTTCGCTCGCTGTTCTTTGCGCTCCGCGCGCTGCTCGACAGGTTCCGCTACCTGAAGCCGACGGTGGCGATCATCCTGGTCTTCGTGGGCCTGAAGATGATCGCGGGCGAAGCCCTCGGATGGCACCCGCCCCCGCTCATTAGCCTGATGGTCATTTTTGGCCTGCTCATTCTCGGGGTCATCGCGAGTGTCGCCGCGCATTCGGAGGAGCAAGAATCTGAAGCCGACCCGGAGAAGCCCGTTCCGCTCGACCCAAGCGGCCCTCCCGAATGAGCCTCCGGGGCGCGGCCGCGGTGAGACGACCGTGGCCCGCTCTCCCGCTCAGACCCGTCGGGACGGGACACCCGCAGCGCTCCAAGCGGACGAACAGAGGACAAAGCGAAAAGGCCTCGCTCGGAGTCGAGCGAGGCCTTCTTCTTGAGACGTCGGTGCCGGAGAAGGGCTCAGCCCATCGGGAAGCCACCCATGCCACCCATGCCACCCATGCCACCCATGCCACCCATGCCGCCCATACCCCCACCGGGAGCCGCAGGGGCCGGAGGCTTCGGAAGCTCGTGGATGGTCGCCTCGGTCGTGAGCATCAGCGCTGCGACGCTGACCGCATTCTCGAAGGCGAGACGCACGACCTTGGTCGGATCGATCACGCCGGCGACCTCGAGATCCTCGTAGGTCTCCGTGCGCGCGTTGAAACCAAAGGACCCCTTCCCTTCGCGCACCTTCTCCACCACGACGGCCGGCTCGTGGCCCGCATTCGCCGCGATCTGAGCGAGGGGCGCCGTAGCTGCGCGCGCCACGAGCAGCCCACCCAGGCGCTCGTCCTCGTCCGCGTACTCGATACCTTCGATGGCTGAGAGGGCTCGCACAAGGGCCACTCCGCCACCGGGGACGAAACCTTCAGCCAGAGCCGCGCGAGTCGCAGCGAGAGCGTCTTCGACTCGGTCCTTGCGCTCTTTGAGCTCGATCTCGGAGCGGCCACCGACGCGGATCACGGCGACGCCGCCTGCGAGTTTGGCGATGCGCTCCTCGAGCTTCTCTCGGTCGTATTCGCTGTTTGTCTCCGCGGCGAGTCGGCGAAGGAGCTCGATCCGGCCCTTCACCGCCGCCGGGTCACCGCCACCGTCGACGATCGTCGTGTTTTCCTTGTCGATCACGACGCGGCGAGCGCGACCGAGGTCTTCGATGGTCGCGGACTCGACCTTGCGTCCGAGGTCCTCCATGAACGCGGTGGCGCCGGTGAGGATAGCGATATCCTTGAGCATTTCCTTACGGCGCTCACCGAAAGCCGGGGCCTTCACCGCGGCCACCTTGAGCACACCGCGCACCCGGTTCACCACCAGCGTCGCGAGGGCCTCTCCGTCCACGTCCTCAGCGATCACGAGCAGCGGGGCTCCCGTCTGGTTGACTGCCTCGAGCGCCGGCACAAGGTCCACCATCGAGCTGAGCTTCTTTTCGTGCACGAGGACGTAAGCGTCTTCGAGCTCGACCTTCATGTCCTTTTGGTCGGTCACGAAGTAGGGGCTCAAGTAGCCGCGGTCGAACTGCATGCCGTCGACGACGTGAACCTCGGTCTCCATGCCCGGCGCCTGCTCGATGGTTACGACGCCGTCCTTGCCGACGCGCCCCACAGCTTCGGCGATATAGTCCGCCACCTTCTCGTCGCCGCTCGCGCTGACCAGGGCGATGTGGCGGATGTTCTCGGGGGAGCTTGCATCCTTCGACTGGCTGCGAAGGCCCTCGACAATCCGCGCCGCTGCCAGCTCGATGCCGCGCTTGAGGCCCATCGGGCTCGCTCCCGCTTCGATCAGCTTGATGCCTTCGACGAAGATCGACTGGGCCAGGACGGTCGCAGTCGTGGTGCCGTCGCCGCTCGTGTCATTGGTCTTCTCGGCGACCTCCCGTACGAGCTGGGCACCGATGTTCTGGAGCTTTTCGCTGAGCTCGATTTCCTTAGCGACGGACACGCCGTCTTTGGTGATCAAAGGAACTCCCCAGCTTTTTTCGATCGCGACGTTGCGTCCGCGCGGCCCGAGCGTCACTTTCACGGTGTCGGCAAGCAGGTTCACTCCGGCCAGCATCTTGCTGCGGGCCTCGCGTTGAAATGTAATTCCTTTGGCGCTCATTTGGCCCGCAACTTAGGCCCCCCCCTTGCAGCGTCAAGGCCGCCCCGGCGCGAAAAATGAATGGGTCCGCGGACAAGCGCCTGGAGCCAAAAGTGAAAAATCGAAAATGGGGGCTTGCATCGCCCCCCACTTGGCGATAACTAGCCGTCCCCGCTTCGACGGGGATTTCCCTCGGATTTTGGGGAATCGTCTAACGGCAGGACGCAAGATTCTGGTTCTTGTTATCTAGGTTCGAATCCTAGTTCCCCAGCCACTTCGAGCCAGACTCTGGCAGCGAAGCCCGAAGGACCCCGGTGACCAGAAGACCGGATCCAAACCTGAAAATACAACTGGCCCCATCGTCTAGCGGTTAGGACACTGGCCTCTCACGCCGGTAACACGAGTTCAAATCTCGTTGGGGTCGCAAAAGGAAGCCGGAGCTCTCAAAGGGAGCTCCGGCTTTTCTCTTTTTGGTCTGGGTCTCTTTTTTGGTCGAGGCCGCTGGGCAGCCCCGCCGGACGCCGCTCTCAGGACCCGCTGCCGCGGGCCCCGATGAAGCTCCGAGAGTTCGCGGGACGGCTCAGGCGGGGCCAGAGGCGCAAAGAGCGTCTTCCGGGGCGCACCGTTCGACCCTCGCGAGTCGCCCCGCTCAAGCGCTCTCAGGGACGCGGGCGCCTTTGCGCACGCGAATCTCCGAGCTGGCGGCGCCCGGCACGCCACATCGCTCCGTGTCGAGGACGTTCTGGCTTCCGAGCCAATTCAGTCGAGCCGCGAGCTCCGTAAGCGCGATCGGCTTGGTGATCACCTCGTCAACGACTTTGAGCTCCTCAGAAGGCTCTGGGGTCCACCCGGTGCAGATGGCAATGCGGGCGGCGGGTTCGAGGGAGCGGATACGGGTGGCGGCGCCGATCCCGTCCAAGCCCGGCATGTTGGCGTCCAGGAGAACCACGTCAAAACTGCGGTCCTCTCGGAAGCGGTCCACGGCGGCTTGTCCACTGTCCGCCTCGGTGACGTCAAAGCCGAGGCGCTCCAGGCCACGCCGCAGGGAGCGGCGCACTGTCTCTTCATCGTCGGCAATGAGAATCCGGAGGTGGCGCGGGCCCAAGGGCCGCTCGCTCGGGGAGCGGCGCGGAGTCGCGGAGTCGCGCCCCTTCGGCGGAGCAGAAGAGCGGCGCTTGGTTTCCCCGTCCCTCGCCGCGAGCTCGGGGGCGCTCGGGAGCTCTTCGCCCTCGCTCAGAGTGCGGGCGGCCAAGGCCGCATAGGCTCTGTCGACAAGGACCTGGGCCCGGTAGGGCTTCGGAACGAACTCGACGTCAGCGGCGCGGATCTCGCGCCGGAGGAGCTCTTCTTGAACGTGGCCGGAGCAGATCACAATCGGAATGCTGCGTTCGTTGGCCGCGTCGATCAGATCCTGGGTGGGGCGCCCGGGCATGATCGCGTCGCTCCAGATCAGGTCCGGCTCGGTTGTGCTGAGGCGCGTGAGCGCTTCGTCCACCGAATCTGCGAGGACGAGTTCCACTCCGAGGCGAGGCAGGATCTGGGAGAAGACGTTGCGGATCTCCCGCTGATCTTCGACGAACAGAACAAAGGGGCGCCGTGATGTAGCGGCCCGGGATCGCAAGAGGGTCGTGGTCAGTGGCTCGGAGGGAAACTCCGCTGACCCTTTGGCGCTCTCAGCATCAGCTCGTGCCGGCAAGGAGATCGTCACTCGAGTCCCGGAGCCTTTCTCGGATTCGACGGTGACCGTGCCTCCAGCTCCCTCAATGAGCCGGCGAACTGTAGTGAGGCCGAGACCGGTTCCATTCTTGCCTTTGGTCGTGAAAAAAGGTTCAAAAACGCGCTCGAGGACACGAGGCGGGATACCAGGACCGTTATCCGTAACGGTGATGCGTGCCAACTTTCCTGCGGACGATCGCCCACTTGTTACTGTTTGGTCCACGACAACGCGAATCTTCCCCTTTCCTTTGAGCGCGTCGCGGGAGTTGATGACGAGGTTCACTAGGGCGTGGGTGAGCTCCGATGGATCGACGAGAACCCTGCAGGAATCGAGGATCTCGAGCTGGAGGGAGACGGAGCCTGCCGCTGCCGTCAGTGTGGGCAAGACTCCCTCCAAGTAGGTGGAGAGGTTCGTGAGCTTTCCCGTCGACAGATTCTGTCCGCCCACAAAGAGCAATCTGCGTCCTACCGCGGCGGCCCGGGCAACCGAAGCGCGCATCTCGGCGAGCGCTTGGGAGTTTGCCCTCGACGGCGAGCGCTGGGTCCCGAGGATCTCGATGTAGCCTTCGATCTCCTGCAAGACCGAGTTGATCTCGTGAGCGAGTCCGCCCGCGATTCGGCCGAGGGTACGCTCGCGCTGGGCGGCTCGTAGTTCCTCTTGGGTGACACGATGCAGCCGGAGCGCCTCATCGCGGCGCATCTCTTCGAAAATCGTTCGTTCGAGGGCCTCCGCGCGCGATCGCGTCGCCCCATCGATCTCTGAAAGGACTAAGATGATCGGAAGCGCCAGGAGGCCGACCGCAATCGAGAGCGGCGCCAGCTCTCCTGCACTTGCAGCAGGAGTCCCGAGCGAGGCGAGCAGCTCCTCAAAACCAAAACGCGCAGGCTCGACGACCACGGCCAGCGTGAAGGCAGCGGCGACCGCCGTCAGGAGCGCCGGCAAGAGGCCTTCGATCAGAAGCAGGGCATAGAGGGAGAGCAGCGCTCCGAACGCGGCGACCGCAAAAACCCGCGCGCCGCTGCCAAAACCAAAGAACAAAAGCCCCGCGAGGAGGCCGATCATCAGGGCTGCGCGGCGGACATGAAAGGAATGACGCCCCGTCCCCGTGGCGCCAATCAGCGCGAACAGGACGAGAGCGAGGCCCCCCCAGAGCGTGCTCGAGCCGCTTCGCATGGCCCCAAGGGTCGGCAGGACGAGCACACCCTGTGCCCAGAGCCCCCGCTGCGCGAGCCTCCTCCGAGCGAATTGGAAGGGGGTGATGACGGCGCTCATGAGGGGCTAGATGGCGCAGCTCTCAGAGACACGGCGATCGTGCTCGAAGAGGCGGGCGAGGAAACGAGAGGAAAGACGTCGAAGCTGATGCAGGCGGAATCTGGGGTCGGACACCAGGAGAGCACTCGAACCTCAGCAGTGGTCACGATCTCCCGATCCTCCACCCACATATTTCCGCTCAAGACCCCGGGGCGTACCTGGGCCTTACCGTCCGCCCGGAGCTCGAGCGCAAGGAGAAACGGGTGCCGCCGCATCCCTGAGCGGGGGGCGGGTCCGTCCACTTCGTTCGCACGGGGCGCGGAGATGATCAGCGTTCCGCTCCTCACGGCTCCGATATTCATGGCAGCCGCGGTCTCGAGAATGATGTGAACGAGGTCGGCCGAGCCGACCGGCAAAGGCTCTTCGTCGTCATCGAGCACCGGATCGACGACGATGCGGATCGTCTCACGCACAAGACGGCGCAGAGCACGGGCTGCGATCGGGAGCGCGTCGCGGACTCGCGACTGACCCGACGCTTCGGGGTCCTTGTGCCCGAGCATCAGCACGTCTGCGGCCAGGTTCGTCACCCGGTCACAGGCATCAACGATCTGGGAGGCCGCGTCGCGGGATGCGAGCGGCCCGTCTTCTTCCCGTACCTCGTCGGCCCAGGTTCGGATCACCTGCGCCATGTTGTTCAGGTCGTGAACCGCGGACCCTGCGACGACACCGAGGGCCTCCAAGGAGCGCGCCTCGTTCCGGATGGCGATGGCCTGGTCGCGCGCTTCCTCCGCCGCCGCGCGCAGTTTTCCAGCAGTTTCGAAGGAAGCCCGCGCCTCATCGAACTCCTCGAAGACCTGATCTGCGTCCTCGAGCACACTCCGGAGCAGCACCCCGGAGCCCATGACCATCGCGAGGAAGATGATCGTGACGAGCACCGAGGAGGCTCCGCTGGAAGCTCCCAAGGGGGCGGTCGCCAGCGCGAGGGCCAGCACGACGAGCGCAACAGCACCCTGGCGAGGCCCGAGGAGCACCGTCACCGAGAGAGGCAATGTCACAAGGAGCGGCCCGCCGACGACATCAATTCCCTGCCCGAAAGCGGCTGCCAGGGCCCCGAGACCCAGCGCCACACAGAGCGTGATTCCCCGTGCGCGCTCAGGGAAGACCCGAAAACTGAGCGCAAGGCCGAGAGCTCCTCCGAGCACCCCCAGCGAAATTCCGGCTTTGTCTTCGGTGGAACCGGTGAACAAGCTGAAAAGCGCGAAAAGGAGAGCAAACCCGACCAACGTCGCGGCAAACTCGGCGGCCCGCAGGTCTCGATACTCCCGAGCCCGCGCATCAGCTTCCAGTCGACTCACCCTCGTCGCTCCTCGTTTGCGGAACGGCTAGTTGAGGCGCAAGTTTACCAAAGAGAAAAAGGGTACTGGTGATGAACCCGGAACTGTGCGAAAAGCCGCGGTCCCGGCGGCCCGTGGGGCCCAAACGGGGTGTACCTCAACTTGGTAGAGGGCCGGCTTTGGGTGCCGGACGTTGTAGGTTCAAATCCTATCACCCCGACCAAAACCCATTCGACGCCCAGCGAGCTTGTGGCTCCCCCGCACGTCGCGTCTCGAGCAGCTTGAATCGGCCCGCCCTTGCGGTGACGAGCGCCGCTTGTGTGCCGTGCTGGTGGGGGGCGTCGTCGAGCCGGTGAGCGGACGAGGAAGCTTCCGCGCGGCGCACGCGTACCCACCAGATTGGGCTCTAGGAAGGCAAAAGGAGGAGAACTTCATGAAGTGCTCCTCCCCGGTCCTCGGGGGCCCTTCGGAGGGCCGCTGGATGCGCGCCTCTCCCTCTAGTTCTGAGCGGAGCCGCGCAGGAGCCCCTCGAGCTCACCGGAGGCAGCAAGGTCGGACACGATGTCGGCCCCACCGACGAGCTTCCCGTCGACGTAGAGCTGGGGATAGGTCGGCCAATTGGAATACTCTTTTAGGCCCTGGCGGACCTCAGGGTCGGTGAGGATGTTGTGAGTTGCGAAATCGACGCCAGATTTTTTCAGGATGTCGAGGACATGGGCCGAAAACCCACATTGTGGGAAGTTCTTATTGCCCTTCATGAAGAGCACGACGCGATTCGAATGGATCAAGGACTCGATGCGAGCTTTCAGAGCTTCGTCGATCATGTTGTTTTGGCCTCTTTGGTGCGATTCCAGCTTTCGGGGGTGAAGGTCTTCAGCGCAAGCGCGTGAACGGGCCCCTTCATCTCTTCCGCGAGGGCGCGGTAGACGAGTTGGTGTTGCTCGATGGGGGTCTTGCCGACGAACTGTTCGGAGGCGATGGCGAGCTGATAGTGGTCTTTGGTTCCGGTCAGGTCCTCAAGCTCGATGCGCGCGTCGGGAAACGCCGCTTCGAGTCGGGCCTTCAGAAGTTCTGGCTCAATCACGGTGGTCCCTCTCCTTTGCGCACGGGTCCCCCCCTGTCAATCAAAGCGGCCAGGGTCAGGCGAGGCTCGGCTCCGGGACCCTGGCGGCGCGGGCGCTCTCCACCGCCTGGACGAGAGCTCCGACAAGCCCCTCGTCGAGGTTCAAGGCTGGCGCTCGGACCCAGCGGAGGCCCAGGCCTCGAGCCTGATCGGCCGCTTCGATGTCGAGGTCGTAGAGGGTTTCGATATGGTCTGAGAGGAAGCCGATGGGCGCCACGCAGGCGAGCGTCCCAGGCTCGAGTGCGCCGAGCGTCTCAGCGAGGGTCGGTCCGAGCCACTCCCCTTCCCCGGCGCCCTGGCTCTGGAAGGCGACGTGCATCGAGAGCCCTCCGTAGCCGAGCCCCCGCAGCCGCTCGAAGACGTGCTGCGCGCTCCGGCGAAACTCACGTTCATAAGCGTCTCCTGCCCGGATCACCGCCGTCGGCAAGCTGTGAGCCGTGCAAATGACAGCCGCATTTCCCAGTTCGTCGATCGATCCCAGCGCAGCAGCGATTCCCCGCGCCCAAGCGTCGATCAGCTCGGGCGAGCTTCCGTAGGCGCCCGTGACAGCCAGGTCCGGCGCGTCCTGTCTCGAAGCGAGCTCTCGGCGCGCCGCCGCGGCGTAGACGGGGATTGAAAAGGGCGCGAGCGGCACGAGGATCACGCGATCGCTTGGGCCCAGGTCTCGCGTGACGTCTACCAAGCGGGGGTTCCAGAGCCGCATCGCCACTCGGGTCTCGAGTCCCGAAAGTTGAGCTACCTTCGCCGCGAGCTCATGGGTGAGGGTGAGCAGAGGAGATCCCCCTACACGTTCGTAGCGGCCGCGGAGCTCCTCGATGAGCCCCGCAGGGGCAGGTCGGCCCCGACGGATCTCTCGCACGAACTCCGGCAGTTCATCGAGAGAATTCACCGTACCATGGGCGATGAGTACAATGACTTCTCGCATATAGAAGACCAGAGCGCGCGACGCGCGCCCGGAAGGCTCCCAAAAAGGACGTCCCGCGGCAAGTCCGCGCCCCTTCGGGACAGGACAAAAAGGCCGTATGATGCTCGAAGCTGTCCATGCGTGTCCGCGCCTCGCCCGTTGTCCCCCTGCTCCGCATTCCGCGCCTCTCCGCGCGGGAGGACCAGGAAGCGAGCTTTCGCGAGGCGATGACGGCGCTGGCTCGAGCGAGCCTCGAATTTGGGCCGCCTCCGCTCGACGCGGTCGATCCGCGCGCCCTCGAGGGCGCCGTCCATGTCGCGATGGAGCGAGGTTTCGCCGAAGACCTTTCTTGGCTCGAGCAAGGAGCGAGGGCGCTCGCGCTCTATGAGCTTTCTGTGAGCTTGCCTCCAGGCCCGATCCGGAGAGACGTGCGCAGGCGCGTCTTTTCTCACCTCTACGAAGGGAACGCGAAGGCCTTTGTACCAGTAGCGACTCGTATCGCTCTCGGTAACGGCGCGCCGCTCGCGTCGCCGACGCTGCGCGCGAGAGTGCTCTTGTGTCTTGAGCTAGCGGTCGGCGCCTCGGTCAACGCTGCGCCGCTCGCGCTGGCGCTCGTCAGTCGCCCATCGAGTTATAACGCCTGGCTCCTGGACCCCTCGACGCAGGGTCTTCCTGCGCGGCGGGGGGCGGCTTTGCTCTACGAGCAGGCGGCCCGGGAAGCTGTTTTTCGCTATCAGATGGGCGACTATGAGCCGAAAAATCGGCTCATCAACCCGAGCCTGCGGGTCGCCTTTGAGCGGCTGCTTCGCGACCGAGAGCCCTTGGTTTGGCGCCACGCGGCGATCGCCCGAGGGCTCCTCGCTTCGATGGACGCGGACTTCCGCGAACAGGTGGAGCACGAGCTCGATCCAGAGCTCGGCATCAGCGAGTGGCGACGGGCGGGAGTCTCGCTCGTCGCTTCGATGGTCCAAGGCGATCGCGAGGCGGACAAATCGGTGAGTGCGCTCCTGTCGGGCCCGCTCGTCAAGAAAGATCCAGGGCTCCCTTCGGTGCTCGCTTTGGCCTTGCCGCGCCTCGCGGAGTTCGAGCTCGATCGAGCACGCGCGCTCGTCGAGCGCCTCGCGGCTCTCAGGCGCCCCGACGTGGCGATAGCAGTGGGGCTCGGCCTTCTGAGCTCTCGGGACCTCAATTTCGCCGAGTCGGCGCTCCCGCTCCTGCGTGAGACGCTGGAGAAGAGCGCAGGCGATTTGGGCTTTGATGAGCTCATGCGGAGTCGGGCGCTCGCCTCCCTCAGAAAGGAGGTCGACCTTTCGCATCCGAGCGCCCGCGTCGAAAGCGCGCTCTACGCTTATGAGACCGAAGGCGCAAAACAAGCCTACGAAAAGGCAATCCTCGGGCTGCGCGAGGCCACGGATCTTGCCGAGCGAACCTTCGGCGGGCAGTACGACTCCGATCTGATCGACAGCACCCTCCTCGAGCTGGACGCGGCCGCTTTCGAACGGCCGATCCTACCGAGCTTGCTGCTCCTCGGACGAAAGCCCGGCGACAGCGACACCCAAGTCGAGCCCGTGGAGCGACTCAAGTCCCTGGTCACGACGCGGGTGCTGGACCTCCTCGAAAAGTCGGGGCGCGCCGAGTTCACGCGGGAGAGCTTGGTGTCCGATCAGAAGCGTCTGCGTGCCTTGCTCCATCTCGTCGACACCGACGCGCACTCGGCTCACGAAGGAGAGCGCCCTGCGGCGCGACGGCTCGAGCGCGCGATCGTGGTGCTCGTCGATCGGCTCGCCATGGGCGCCGAACCTGCCATCCACCGCATCCTGTGTGCGGCGCTGGCGCGTTGTTTCGATGCGGCGGTACGGGACGACGTCCGTCAGGCGGGCGATCTGCTGCTCGTGGTGTTCTCGTGCCTGAGCGATCCGTATGCGATCCTCGCGCTCGCTGAGGCCTCGACGGCGCCCGACTTGGCCGTACCTTTGGCGGCGCTTGCGCGGTTTGTTTCGGCGGACCAACCCGAGTCGATCCATTCGAGCGGTCTGCGCCTCGATACCCACGACGCAAACTCCCCGAAAGACGCGAGCGCCCTCGCGGCTGCGACGAAGGTGCTGGAGCTGAGTCAGGGGCTTACGGGCGGAGGATACCTCTCCGAAGCGCTCCGGCGCGTGTTCTTCCGGATGGGCCGGAGCCTCGAGTGCATCGCGACCGCGAGCTCGCTCACGGAGCTCATCGAAGGACGCGGCGCTGGCGAAGGCGAACATCCTCTCGCCGAGCTCACCCGCGCGGTCGAAGACTTGACCCAGATGATGGGCAGCGCCCTCTTGCGCACGCTGGGGCGTCAGCGCCGCTATCGAAGCGGAGTTTATGATGACTCCGATCTGCAGGATATCATCGCACGCAGCGTCGACTCAGGGGAACCTCCCACCCACGACGAGCTCGCTTTCGCCATCGAGTCTCTGGTCCGAGAGCTTCCAGATTCGCTCGCGCGCGCCGTCGAGGAGGTCACTTTCCGCCTCTACAGCCTGCCTCGCGTGGGCAAGCCTTCGAAGAAAGCCCCGATCGACCTGCGCCCTGCGGCGCTGCCCGAGTGGCTCTTGCCTCGCCGCACGATCGGTTCCTTCTACGTGCTGCGCGCTCTCGGGAGCGGCGGCGCGAGCTCCGTCTTCGTCGCGAGGCGCGTAGAAGAGCGCAACAATCCAAACGCAGAGTCCTTTGCGCTCAAGGTCCCTGACTACGATCCGAGCGTTGCGCGCAGCATGTCCGAACAGGAATTCTTCCAGCTCTTCAAGGACGAGGCGGGCGCGCTCCTCTCGCTGCCGGCGCACCCAAATTTGGCCCGTTTCGTCACGTTCGATCTCGCCGCGCGCCCCAAGCCGATCCTCGTGATGGAGCTCATTCGCGGTATCGGCCTCGACCGCCTGATCCGTTCGCGCAGCCTCACCATGGCTCGGGTCGCGATGCACCTCGACAGCATCCTCAAGGGGCTCGAGGTGATGCACGCAGCGGGCCTCGGCCACCTCGACGTGAAGCCCTCGAACGTCATCTTGCGAGACGGCAAGGAGCCGGTGCTCGTGGATTTTGGCTTGAGTGGGCGAAAGATTCGCCATGGCTGTGGCACCGTCGAGTATGCAGCGCCTGAAATCTTGGGGGTGATCCCCGATGGTCACGAGCCGCTCGCGCCCCCCGCCGATATTTACGCATTCGGAGCGCTCGCCTACGAGCTCATCACGGGGCAATTGCTTTTTAGTGCTCCCGACGAATACGCTCTCGTCGCTCAGCACGTCTCCCATGACGGCTGGCTCGCCCCGCTTGCGGCGATGGACGCGGTACCAGGTGCGCAAAACGTCGCGCGTGTGATTGGCTCTTGCCTCCGCCAAGATCCCCGCAAGCGCCCCACTGCCACGATTCTCCGCACCCAAATGGCCCAAGCTCTCGAGAAACTGACGCGCCACCCCTGGCCGCTCACCTTCGACTCTGCGATCGCTGAACCGATCCAGGCCTCGTCGTGATGGGTCCTCCCCTGCAGATCGTGCGGCGCCGGATCTATAGCGTCCTCTTGGTCCTCTCCGTCCTCGCTTCGGGCTGCCGCAGCCAGGAAGCGGAGGAGATTGAGCTCATTCTGGGGCCCGAGCAGGTGGTTCGCTTTCAGCCCCGGGCGGCTTTCGCTGAGTATTTTGAGCTCTCGGGAGTCTCCGATCAGCTCCGCATCACTCTCGCTTCTTATGAAGCCGACTGCCGCAAGCTGGTGCCCCCACCACCCCACGGAGTGAGCATCACGATCACCGTCGAGTCTCCCCTGGGGCGTCCGCTCGGCGTCGGGGAATACCCCTATACTGCCGAAGAGCCGCGCCTGGATCAGCCGCGCGCCCTTCCCTTCATTCGTTTGCATGAAGGCGCCGATCGCTTGCCCGCCTACGGAAAGCTGAAGCTCACGGGTTTCGAGCCGGACTTGCATGGTCTCGTTCGAGGAGAGCTCGAATTCTTGAATCCGGAGGAGGGGCGCGGCGCCGCGCTTTCTGGGAAATTCACGGTGCGCCTCTGCCGCTCGGTGCTCGACGCGACCCGCAATAAGGAAGACTGAGATCGCTTCAGGGCGCGCGAAGATCTGCTTCGGGGCTCGGGGCGACGCTCGCTCCGCTTTCCGGACAAAGCATGATCTTCGTGATCGGTAGGCCTTTGGGCGGGACGACGTCGACCTTGATCTTATCGCCATCCCTGCAAGCCACCTGCCCGGCGTAAGGAGTGTTCCCGACGAGGCGCCCCTGAACGAAAACCTCCGAACGCGGCGGACCGAAGTCCACCATGAGCGAGCGCAGCTTGACCTCGGCGCGGGCCTGAGGCCGGGCGCCGGCTTCGCTCTTCTCCGCCGCTTCTCTGGCTGCCTTGGCCTCCTCGGCGAGCTTCTGCACCTCGTCCATGTCTTTTCCGACGAGGAGCCCGTCGAGAGGGCCTCGGTCCTTCGAGCTGCTCGGTCGCGGCGCGATCTCTTGCTCAGAGGCGGACCGCTCCTTGGCGACGGCGATGGCGGTGCCCGCGAGTCGAAAGCTGATGAAAAGCGCGGAGGCCATCACCACATGGCGGCCTACCCAAGAGCTGTACGCGCAGAGAGCCAAAACCTTCTTGGCCATGTTATCCGACCACCCTCACGACTTCCCGCAGGCTTGTGACGCCGCTCCGAGCGAGCGCGACGCCCGCGTCGAGCAGAGTCTCCCCGCCCCCTTGTTTGTAGGCTGCTGCGATCTCGTCGGTGGAACGCTTGTCGACGACCAGCTTGCGGAGCTCGGCGTCCATCACGAGCAGCTCCGCGATCGGCGTGCGCCCGCTGTAACCTTGTCCATCACAATACGCGCAGCCCCGCGCCTCGTAGAACGTGACACCTTCCAGCTCGACGCCGAGCCTCGACAGCCGATCGGCGAGAAGTCCCGTCGGGCGCTCGGGCTCCCGGCAATGGGTGCAAAGGGTCCGCACCAAGCGCTGTGAGAGGCAGCCGAGGGTCGCCGAGGCCGCAACGAAGGGCGCAACGTGCATATCGAGCAGGCGCGCGAAGGTGCCGGCCGCGCTCTCGACGTGGATGGTCGTGAGGATCAAGTGTCCGGTGAGGCCCGCTTGAAGCGCGATTTCTGCTGTTTCCTGATCGCGCACCTCGCCGATCATGAGCACGTTGGGATCTTGGCGAAGGACGCTGCGGAGCACCTGCGCGAAGCCCATGCCCACCTTGGGATTGACCTGGATCTGGGTCAAAAAAGGGAGTTTGAGCTCGATCGGATCTTCGATGCTGACGATGGCGGTCGTGGCTCCGCGGCTGTCTTTGATATGACCGAGGGCCGAGTAGAGGGTTGTCGTCTTTCCGGAGCCGACCGGACCGCTCACGAACAAGATGCCTTCAGGCTTCGTGAGGATCTCGGCGAGGCGAGCGCTGGCCACCTCCGGGAGCCCGAGCTCGGCGAGCTGGGGGACCTTTCGCGTCCCGCGCACGAGGCGCAAGACGATGCGCTCGCCGGTGTCCGCCGGGAGCGCTGAGACGCGGGCCTCGAGGGGCACCCCATCGATCACGTGACGCAGACGGCCATCCTGAGGTCGGCGTCCGTAGGTCTCGAGCTGGGAGAGGACCTTGATCCGGATCGTGAGCGCCTGCTGAATCGCCGCGGGGACTGTCGCCATCGAGTAGAGCGTGCCGTGTACGCGGTAGGTCACGTGGGCCTCGCCGCCCGCTGGACTCAAATGGATGTCCGAGGCCTCAGCCTTGAGCGCTCCGCGCAAGAGCTCGTCCAAGATGAGCGGGGCGCTTCCCTCCGGCTCCTTCACGAGCTCGATGATGCGCTCACGGATCTCGGTCAAGACCTCGCGCAGTTCCCCCGAAACGAGCGGACCGAAGTCTCCGGAGCGCGCCGGCCCGCGCCGCCCCAGCACGAACAAGGAGATCTCAGAGGCGCCCCAAAGCACGGCTCCGCCAAGAGCCAGGACACTCACGGTTCGCGTCACAGGGCGTTTCAGCTCCTGATCGAGAGCACTCAGAAACGCCTCCCATCCGGCGCCTTGGGTGGCAGGCCCGTAGTCAGCTGCGACCAGAAAGATCAAGACAGACGCGACAAGAAGCAGGCTCGCGGCTCCCAATCCCCATACGGTGAGATCGAAGGGCACCCGAGGTCGCGCGCCGGGGCCTCTTGCCCGCGTGGTCCCCCGCGGCTCGGCACTCTCCACCATCTTCTCGTTCACTATCAATCTTCCCGAGCCAGCACAATTGCCGCGAAACCGCGCCCCGCGCTGCGTCGCCACACACGCCCGAGTGTTCCTTACGGCATCCTTACGGCTCAATCGACCCGGGGTTAGGGGTGGCGCGGGGCGAGCAAGTGATGTAACCAGGCCACGGGGCTTAGAGTATTTGGGCCCGAGAGGTTTTAAACGATGAAGAAGATCTGGGGAATTCCTGATGACAGACGCCTCGCGCGCTCTGCTCTGGGGGCAGCGTTCGTCCTCATGGCGTTCGGTACGGGCAATGCGCTGGCAGAGGGCGAAAATCAGCCGCAGCCCAAGGGGGGCCCGGCAGAAGTAAAAACTCTGCGCGCCGAGGCCACGGGGGAAGCCCCGAGCAAGTCAGGCGAGGCCAAGGCCAAAGTCGCCGAGTTGAAGGCTGAGAAGACTGAGAAGTCGGACAAGGCTGACAAGGCTGACAAGGCTGACAAGGGCAACAAAGCCGACGCCGAAAAGTCCGAGAAGTCCGAGAAGAAGTCGGACAAGGGCAAGAAGCAGAAGGCCGCCAAGACGCCGGCAGCTCGTGCTGACCAGGCTCGCGAACGGCTTCTCGCAGCGGCAGAAGCTGTCGCCAAGGACGAAGACGGTGATCCCGATCCGAAGGTCCGCGCAGAGCGTCGAGCGGCGCGCCGCGCTTACATGAAGGCCCAGATCGAGCTCCGCCAGAAGGCCGAGAAGGCCCAGAAGGCTGAGAAGGGCGAGAAGAAGCCTGGCTTGAGCGCTGAGCAGAAAGCGGAGCTGAAGGCCAAGGCCGATGCCCTCACCGAGGAGCGCAAGAAGACTGCCGAGAAGCGGATCGCCGAACAGAAGGCTCAGCTCAAGAAATCCTACAGCGACTCACATCTCTTCCGTCCGATCCGCAACGAGCTGCGTCGCCATGCTTGGCGCGTCGCCCGCCTCGAGCGAGCTCAGGACGTCGCCAAGGCGAGCGAGCGCCAGGATCTCCTTGAGCGAGCCACGAAGCTGCTCGCCGATGAGCAGGCGCGTCACGACGAACGTATGAAACAGCTCGTCGAAATCTGGAAGGCTGCTGGCAAGCCCAAGGGCGAACCCTTTACCCCTGGAGCAGCCAAGCCCGCCGCCCCGGGCGCAGCCGCCGCTCCCAAACCGACCACACCCACGCCGGCAGCTACCAAACCCGCGGAGGGCAACTGAACCATGAACGACAAAATGCTTCGATCCATGAAGTGGCTCGCCTCAGCCCTCGTCCTCGCGATGGTCGCAGGCGGTTGCAAGAAGTCTGAGCCGCCGCCCGAGCCTGAAAAGAAGGTCGAGAAAAAAGCGGAGAAGAAGGACAAGAAGCCGAAGGAACGGCCGATTCCGCTCCCTCGCGTCTCGCCCGAGGAACCGCGCACGGAGGTCAGCGAATATCCGGTCCCGGATGAGTTTGCCGACGAAGCTGTCAAGTCTGTCTCCCTCGACCACCTCGAGGCCGAGCTCGACAGCATCGAAGCCGAGATCCTCGGCGGCGGCTGATTTTCGCACCCGAAGCTCACTTTAGAAGAGCCCCGTCGGACTTCGCGTCGACGGGGTTTCTTTTTGACCGAAGGGCGAGGGTGACAAGGCGAGCTCATCGCCCTCCTGAAGCACTCCTATCGCGCGATCCAGGAGAACATAGGGAGAAGAGCGCTCGGGTTGGTCCCCTCGGAGAACCGTGTTATTTCCGAGCGGGCATGGAAAGGAAACTCACAAGACTCTCAGCATCGCTTGGTCTCCTCCTCAGCGCGTCGATCCTGATCACGGGATGTGGCTACAGCGAGGACGAGTGGCAGGCGCAGCTCGATAAGTACAACCAGCTCGCTTCCAAGCAGAAGGCCACGGAGGACGAGCTCGAGGCTGAAAAAGCCCGGGTCGCCGCCCTCGAGAAGGAGCTCGAGGCCCTCGGTTATCGCCTCGGCTCCGAGAAACAGAAGCTCGAAGAGGCTCTCGAAGAGTACCGGGCGCGTGCGGCAGCCCTCGAGCGCATCAAAGGCCGTCTTGAAGCTCTCCGTAAGAAGCTCGAAGAGCTGACCAAGCTGGGCTTGAGTATCCAGATCCGCAAAAACCGTATGGTGATCTCACTGCCCGGCGACGTCTTGTTCGCGAGCGGCAAGGACGAGCTCGAGGCCAAGGGTAAGGAGATTCTCGGCCTGGTCGCCAAGGCGATCCGCGAAGACGAAGATCTCTCCAAGCGCACCTATCAGGTCGCTGGCCACACCGACAACGAGAAGATCTCGTCGGTGGTGACCAAGAACAAGTTCAAGGACAACTGGGGCCTGTCGCTCATGCGCGCCCGCACGGTTCTCCTTTTCCTCGTCACGCCGACCGACGATGAGAAGAACCCCGGCGGTGGCCTCGACGAGTCTCTGTGGAGCGCTTCGGGCTACGGCGAGACGGATCCGATCGCCTCGAACGATGACCCCGAGGGTCGCTCGAAGAATCGACGCGTCGAGCTCATCATGATGCCGAACGTCGAGGAAATGCTGGACCTGAAGTCGCTCGTCGATTCCGCGGAGGCGGAGACGGAGCCGGTTCCGGCCGCGGCGAAGAAGGCTGCTCCGACCAAGGAGACCACCACTCCGAGCAAGGCGACGCAGTCGACCCCCAGCAAGGCCACCCAGCCCGCTCCGACCAAAGCCACCGAGCCTGCTCCGAGCAAGACCACCCAGCCTGCTCCGAGCAAAGCCACCGAGCCCGCGAAGAAGTGAGCCGGGCGACCTCGGTTCCCTGAGCGCGCATCTGACGCGACCAAGAGGACCGTCCTACGAGCGATCTGGAGTCTAGCTCCGGATCGCTCGTGGTGTTTTGGGAAGAGGGCTCCCCCGCGCCTGCCCCCAAGGTGACTCCGCGCCGCGCGCGCGGCGCCCGAAACTTGGGCTCTCCCGGGGGCTCCCTTCCGCGCGCGCGGCGCGGGGCCCTCTTGGCCGCGCCCTGCGCGGCCGAGGGTCCCAGGGCTCACCTGCTCCCGCCTGCGGCAGCGGACGCACTGCAAGCGCTCCTGCACGCTGTCGGCGCCTCAGCGCCTCTCAAAGGGGCGAAACCGCCCTTCTGGAGGGGCTCACCCCGCGCGCCTCGACGCACATCGACCGTCCCCGCGCCTCGCTCACGCGGTCTCCCTCGGAGTCGGTCCGGTCTGTGAGTCGGTCCGGTCACGGCTCCACAAAAAGCTCGAATTCGGTCCGGTCTGTGAGTCGGTCCGGTCACGGCTCCACAAAAAGCTCGGGCCGCGCTCTTGTGAGCGCGGCCCTCCTCTCCGTCTCGCGGCCACCGACGGGCCCGCCCCAGGAGCGCTCAGAGGCG